>Ga0194133_10007665_pt1 | contig 12830 bp, 8 predicted proteins | sample TA2KigOf40mmetaG_FD_155448 | JGI IMG/M metagenome (GOLD analysis project Ga0194133, IMG submission 155448) | Freshwater microbial communities from Lake Tanganyika, Tanzania - TA2015055 Kigoma Offshore 40m | ecosystem: Environmental > Aquatic > Freshwater > Lake | place: Tanzania: Lake Tanganyika...
TCTTTTTACAACAATGACCCAGCCAACCCAACCCCTAACCTCCCGGGGTACCCCAAACTCCAAAACCTTAACAGATCACTGGAGAAAAAACTTTGCTTTACAAAAAATTTCCACATGGGTGACTTAATCTCATTAAATTTTTTCCGGGCAGCACCAGGCCCTAGTTGGGAAGTGTATATATGGGATATGTTTTTGAACATTTCCAAGCAAGTAGTCCAAGAGTAATAAGAAATGCTAAAAATGAATGATTTTTTTTACACAATTTGGAAGCAACATAAGAAAAGACAACACAACACCTCCAAAATTGAAGGCAGATTGTAACAATGAAAGGACCTTATGTACATAGAGCAAGCTTGTTTGAACTTGCAACTAGTCCTTATTTATGCCATCCCATTTCATGAGGACAGAATGATGTTGTATTTTAGTGGCAGTGCATGCACTAGGCTGGGAATTCAATCTATGGATTGGACTGTCAGTGATTCAATCCCAGGCACCAGGGTGGCAAAGTGGTATGGAGCTGGATTTCTATCCCAACAACCCGGGTTTGACTCCCGCCCGGGTATCTACCAGAAAAAAAAGGGATCATCAAAAACCGCCTAGTGTGCCTTTCATGACCTCGAGTCGCAAGGCGTACTTAAAAATATAAAAAACACCAACTTTTGACCCAGGGTTGGTAAAAGACATAAAAAGCCATAAATCCCAGCCAAAAAGGTCTATAATGCACCAAATAAAAAGGTGGCCTTGATAGTTAACTTAAGATTAATGTTAAAGAAAATATTTTGCAAAGTACAAAAAGTTTAACAAGAAGAATCAAAAAAGTCTGAGAGTTAAAAATGATAAATATTTCAAGTTTAAAATGTATCTCTTAGGGTGTAAGAAAAAGTGTCAAATTTCCCATTGACAGTCTGATAAAAAAATGCAAGAAAATGATCCACATGTTTAACAGCTTCTATTACGTCAATTGATCAGTTTGTTAATGTAAAATAGAATTTTCAATGCCACATTTTTTTTGTACACTCAGAAAATGATATTATTTGTTAAATGTGCCCTTTTTGGAAATGCACATGATTACTTTTTGAAGGTCCTCTAAGTCTTTTCCAAACTCACAATTCAGATGCATTCATTCAGCTAGAAAAGCTATCCATATCTCAAGATTGAAAAATGAATTAAAATTTTTACATTTCAACAAAGTTTCTTCCTTGTAAAATTGGGTTGTTTTGGTGAACTTTCAAGGTACATAATTAAGTAGATATGCATTTTTTGTATGTTGAAAAATGCAGAGCCCTTATATGAGCTAGAGCTGAAATTTTGCATATAGACTCCTCATATTAATGCCAAAAAGTTACCTAAAGGATCTTTGACATATTGTAAGGGGCCTGAGATATATGGTTTTTTTCTTGGATAGGCTAGGTTCATTTGTAATATGGCCGCCGCCTTAGATGTTGTTATTATAAAGCGAGTCAATCGGCAATCGCAATGAATGCCCCACCATCAGTTTTAAAGCTAGAGAGCTGAAATTTTGCATAAATACTTATCATATTAATGCCAAAAAGCCAGGAGGATTTTTGAAATTTTGTCTGGGGGCTGAGATATGTGTTTTTTTCCAGGCCTCGCTTACCTTGTTACGAACGCGATGACATCTAAGGCAGCCACCATATTACAAACGACTCCTCATAAAGCCTAGAAAAAACCCCATATCTCAGCCCCCATTTGAAATTAAAAAAATCTGGTTGGTAACTTTTTTTTCTGTGGGGAAATATGCCAAACCCTCCTGAGTGACCGATTACCCCCTTAGTTCACAACAGAACTTTGAACTTAAATATCTTGACTTCTAGGCAAAATATCAAAAATCTGGTAAGTAACTTTGGAGGGATTCGTGTAAAATTTATGCATGCAAAATTTCAAGCCTCTAGCTTCAATAGTGTGGGAGGAGAATGAGGTCACAGACAGAAGAACGGATGGACGGGCAACAATTCTTGCCGCAATCGATAACGGAATTTCTAACTACTCTCCCGCTATGCTCGTTAGGGATAATTTTTCAGATGTATGAAAACATACATTTAAGATGTGAAGTGCTAAATAGTCAAAGCTGTAAAATAAAAATCAAAGCTTAGAAAATTTTTTGGAAAGAAAGGGGCCTGATCAAAGTTTCCAACTTAAATTGCTTAGAGATTTGATTCAATTCATATCGAATCAAATCCAAATTCCTTTGAAGAAATAGGGTCGAACAATTGAATTAGAGCATGGATCGATATCAGTTGAGATAAGAGGGAAAATTTTTATACTAAAAAAAAATCTTCAAAGTTACACCAAACATTTGATTTTTTTTAAATATATATAATAAAAATTGTTTCAGATACTTTTTTTTGAATGACATGATGTGTTGAAAACATTTCATTCTTTTGTTTGGAGCAGGAAAAAATCTTTTCGCTTTCACTTAAATCCCTTATTGTATCTACCAACCGAAAAGGATTTTTAATTGAAAACATCTTGACAAGTCTAAATGGGTTTGATTTGAGATAAAAAGTTCTTTTTCACCTAACCTCACTAGCCTTCCAACAAAACTGACGGCTCAATTTTTTATCATCTTGTGTTGAAGAATCACTTTTGACACTTGCTGCCCCAAACTGAAGTCGGTTAAAAGAGATGGAAAAAAGGTTTCTGACCCTCTGCCTATCGATTATTGCCATCATTGATGATTTTTTATTGCAACAGGGTTGTCGGTCCACTAGGAAAGGTAAAAATCGTTTATCACACTCATTATCTTAAAAGCAAAAGATTGACCAAAAATCAAATTAATTTGAAGCAAAAATCATCACATCAAATACTGGATGTGAGGCTGGCAGTTGAGGGTTCAAACCAGCAACCTATTACCCCTCCCCATCCCCAAAAAAAAGAGCTGAGGGTGCCATTGGCTGGGTGGTCAAATTGACCTGACTGAGGGCTGAGATCTTAGGTTGCGGGTTCAATCATCAGTCACGATAACAATTTTTTACCCCAAATTGGCATAAAAAAATCAACAAGGTAACCTCAGTCAGGGTCAAAATAATCTGAAGTGAAGAAAGTCATAATTTTTTGTCTATGGCAGGACTTTTAAAATTTTTTTGATCAAGCCTTAACATCGCATGAGTCTATATTACAATTATGATTTAAAAATCCAGCCTCTTAAATAAATTTTATTGGTTTATTCAAGACAAAAATATGAACTTTGAATATATTCAATAACAAATGGATTTTTATCAGATCTCGACTTGAGGGACGGTCTTAAGGTCGATGGCTCTGATTGCCTCATAGATCAATCGTTTGAGCTTGTTCAACGAGGTGTGAAAAAGATAGAACTTGAAAATGATGATGGTTATCAATAGAGATTTGGACAAAAGTTGCCAAAAACTTGCACTTATAGAATTTGTGGTCACATAAATATGGAAAACTTATTCTTCATTCCTTTTTTTTAATCAAGTTTATATGGCAAACCGTTTATCTCTCAAATATTTTTGGCCCTTGTTCATTTGATTGGGATTTGTAACTGTTTGCAAATACAGAGAGTATCTTAGGCACACATTTGATTTTCTAGATGATATCAAAGTTATCTTTTCGAAGGGTTGAGCATTTGAAATGAATCCAGATCCGCCCAGGTCTTAATGTTTTTATTGGCGTCTCACATCAATACGAATCTGAGTCGTGACAAGAACAGGCGGAATGATGACACGATTTGGGACAAGAAAAATAAAATACTAGAACTTCTTACTGGAAATTATTTGCCTTTCATTCAATTAAAAGCTACATAATTCAACTTTGGACTTTGTCAATCCGATACAAAGGCAGCCTCTGGCTAGGATCTGAGGGTTTTTCATAGCAAAAGTTTCAGGGTTGTCCAACATGCACCATATATTTACACTGCCCAAGATGGTATACATGTAAGGGTCTGGGGTAAACCTTAAACCCTGAGGAGTTTTAAATCAGAAAGAGCCCAGTGGTGGTCTTCCTGGCTGAGAAGGCACTTCTGATGCCCATGGCAGTCTTGGGTCAATGTTAATTTTCATTTGGATCAAACACAACTGTCAAGATACCCTTGGATCTCATTTCCTTATTAAGTGAATCTAATATGCTAATCTAACCCCATCTGATGAGTTCATTGGATACCATGTCGATTTGCCTACTGCCATGAAATGTAGAGTAAAAAGCTAAAAAGAAAAAAATGCAGGGATCATCAGACGTTTCCCAAGGATCTGATGGGGTGACCAAAGAGACTTTCTGCCAGGAGATTGCTGCTTATGGAGGAAAACCAGTATTTTCTGACCATTAGAGACAGATACTGCTCTACCTGGGGGAAAACCTCACAATCTACTGACGTTGTAAATGAAAAGGATATGATGGTTATTTAAAATCTGTGCAGTATAGACTCAAGCAATGCTGACACGTGATCAACACATTTTAATAGAGTCCTGCGATAGACATTGAATCATGTCTATGGTCACTGCAGATTACTATTTCCCTGACTGAGGTTGCTGTGTTGATTTTTTTCAATTTGGGGTTGAAAAATTGCTGGAATGGCTGAGGATTGAACCGACAACCTTAGATCTCAGTACTCAGATCCTTTTGACTACAAGGTCACAGCAACCCCTTGATGATCCACATATTGTAAATGAGGGACAAAAGCCCTGGCTGAGTGACAACAGGAAGCTGTTAGGTCCCCATCCACCCATCCCCTCAGTCAGGACAATAGTAACAGACTATCAGATGGGCCTTATATCTAGATTTGTATTTCAGTTTACAGCTTCATCTTACAACTATTTAACAATACTGTACTTTTTAAAAGTTGAGAATGTTTTACAAGAAATAAAGGATGAATATTGTCATAGTGGCCATCTGAGTTCTTGAATGGTGATGGTGACTGGGTGTAGGTCTTTTTTCTGTCACTGGGATTTGTACCCTGGTCGACAGGATGAAAGTCTAGTATGCTGACCACTGATCCATTGCCCACCCCATCATTCATATTTATTACAATAACTGTTATTCAGATCGAAATAATTTTTACCTTTGTGGGAAACTATCAACAGTCATTTGATAAACAAGCAAGAAACCTTTTTTTCATTTGTCCAAACATTAGATGGAAAAATGTTTAAACGGAAACCACTTATCAACTTCCGGACATTTCATTTTATTGCAGATCCCAACTGATTTTAATTGGAAAGTAACTTCCTTTCATTTCAGATTCTTAACTTTTTTTTCCCTCATTGGCATTTGCAATTTGCAATTGAAAGAGATAAACGATGTATTGGGGTTAACATGACAGAACTTATTTCATGCCTATTTAATGTCACAAAAAGTCACCTGAAACTTGTTACTCTCTCACTCACAAAAGCCCTTTTTTTTCTTCACAATAACAAAAGCTGTAAATGCTATCAAATAAGTGTTCAACAATGGGCCATTAGCTATTGGAATTTGGTGAGAAAAATTAGATTTTGATAGACCAAGGTTGTAGTTTTTGTGTCTAAGGTAACAAAACAGAATGACTGATTTCAGCTTGTCTTACAATCTCAATAATCTTCAATGAAAAAAAAGGGGTTTGAAGTTGCTTCTCTCATCAACATTTCTCAAATACCTCAGTGTCTTGATTTAACTCTGGCTAATCTATATCCACGATGTGTTTCAAACGAGGCATTAAATCTGAGCTGACGTTAGTAGACTTCAATCAGACGATAATTTATGTTGGATTTTCATGACCACAAATCGATGGAAAAACTAACACAAAAGTGATGAAGGGTTGAAAAGAAATATCAGAGTGTTGCTAATCTTTAAAAAAAACAATGGATGAAAAAAATTTTTAACCTGTTTTTTTGTCACCATTTCAAAAGTGTAGGTGGTATTTAAACTATTGAAATAGTTCATTTTCTTTCATGAAAAAACCAATTTATTTGTTTAGTCAGTTCAGCAAAAAAAAAGTTCTTTGGCTGCATGTCTTAAACTTCATGAAACCACATGAAGTGTTGTCAAAGTTTAATGTTTCGACTTGAAAAGGCTAAAAGTTCGTGCCTTGAAAACATTCTTAGACGATTAACAAAATTCCTTTTTCTCAAATCAAAAGTTTATGTAATGATGGAATAACCCTAAACAACGCCCCTCCTTTCCAAACGAGATAGATTGAGCCAATTATATTGAAACTTGATGAAAAAAAGTGGTTTGCTTCAAATATTCTTATGAACATTTATTTGGGGCAAGTTTTTTTCTGGACTCTTTTTGTTCAGTTTAGATTTTACAAAACTTATCTTTGATCTCTGTTTGTTAATTGCTGGATAAATGCAACTTCTTTTTTTTTATGAAGATGGATGAAAAAAACCTTATTAGAGTTGAATGGGGAGACTTTGATGGCTTTCAAACACGATTATCAACTTCTACTCCATTTTCAAAAAGATTATTTATTGGAAATATTGAAGCCTTTTTTCAAAATAATCTCAAGTACTTTTTTCTGTCTCAATGAAAATTTTTGCTCATTATAATAAATGTTGTATCACTTGCCACGCCCTGAAATGAATTTTTTTGCAAAACATTGTAGGCAATGTCACAAGCTAACATTTTTTGTCTTGAATAATGTTACTGTTTTTGGTATATGGGAGTACCAGCCGAACACCTGGTAGCATTCTTGCTTGTCCTTTTCACAAAATCCTGATGGAAAAAATGATGTTTTCAAGCTTGAAGCAAACACCTGACAAAGTTTTTTCCTCTAAATGCTTCAAACTTGCTGAACTCTATTTTTTTTGCTTTTCACTGGCCAATGATTTACCTCAGCTCACACCCCTTTACCCACTTTGCAAGAAATTTGAGTTTTTCCCTTCAAAACATCTGACAGAAGAAAAGTTTTTAGGGTCATTGAATGCCATTTGCGTCAAGAAGAAATTGACTTTGATGAGACAAAATTAAATTATCGAAAACATCAAGAGGTAGTATTACATTAAGGGGATGCAAGGAGATTTTGGGGAAAAATTGTCCAATCTTTTTCAGTTACTTGCACAAGATATTTTATTTCCCAGAAGTAATTATAAGTGAGGATTTTTCTTTATAAATTTTTGATCTATTTGATCTTGATCCTTTTGATGGTTTCAAGGGCTTCTGTATGAGGTTAATCTTGTACCCTCAAAAAAGTGTCTAACGATAGGGTCTAGATGTATCCACAAAAAAAGGACTGACCACAAGTGACTAGATAGGTTTACTGGGAAGTTTTTTACCCTCACAAAAGCTGGCTTTTTTGTCCAAGCTTGGAAAATTTTATGGAAAGAGTTGGCAAACACAAAAAAAATAGTCCAAAAAACTTCTTTCATAGGTTTTCTTCAAACAAAATGCAACAATCCTTGCACAAAAAATGGTACAATCTTCCAATAAACTACTAAAATCATTTGAATGGTCAACAAACATGAGTTCACAAGTTATGAAAACACCTTTTGATGATGATTTTTTGCCCAAAGTTTAACACATAAAATTAAGTTGAAGTTGGCAGACATCATTTTTGATCTTTTGGCTCAACTCAACTAAGAGATGATGAATTGTGAAGAAAAAAAGTAACGAACATCTTGATATTTGCATGGGGAAAATATGCCTGGAGATGAAAAACATCCAAGACGGCTTGAACTATGATGAAAAATTGCACACTCTAAAATTGTAATTCAATGCATGCTCAATTTTTTTTGCTCCTAATTGCAAATAGAATTCAAAGCATCTAAGGTTAGAAGTTTTGCGTTTACTCCTTTGACTTTGGCAACAATTTTTACCTTAGGCCACTCAAAAAAATGCTTTGTCTTCAAATTACAAAAAAGATTTTTAGGCAAAGTAAAAAAGAGTTTAAAATCATCTCTTCTTTTCACAATTTGTGTCAGTTCTTAATTGATTTTTGATGGTCAATCATCATCCCAGCCCCTTTGTTCATCCCACCTGATTTCAGACAGCTACATGCTGAAAATAAATTGGGAATTATGATAGGAAACCAACATCGTGTGAAAAAAAGAGTTGTCATGGAACTTATTATCTGAACAGATGTGAGAGATGAGGAAATCAGCCGACTTGTTGGGAAATTTGAGTCTTTTCCAACTACAACTTTCATCCATCATTATTTTTGACTTTGTTTATATGTGATGCTAACAAAAGTCATTTATGAAAAATTGAAAAAATCATGATGGTTTTGCTATCACTTTCCATGTTTTAGTATCATTTTTACAGACCTGTCAAGTTATACCTATGTACACATCTTTTTCACCATTCTCCACATGATTTCTTGGGAATCTGTACGTCGTTGATGCCTCAAGTTATGCTAATTTTCTCGATCAAAGCCTGTTTTTTTGTCTGTGTAATAGTCCCTACATAACTGCCAGTTACATCAAATTGTTTCAGTTGAGTTTTATGCAGCATCATGTCGTATGAATGCAATAATTTTTTTACAGCCTTGAGATAAAAAATATAAAACACAAAATATTTGCTCTCCAAGTGGAAAATGTGATAGAAGCAAACAACATAACAGGTATTTTCTGTTAGGATATTCTATAATGATTTTATTTTTACCTCTGGACATGGAAAAAAACCTCTTAGTTCTGCCAACTGATTAAGTTTTCTGTTCATCAATATTTTCCTGTTATGCTTCTTGATTTTACATTGATTCCAAAAAATCATTTTTATTAGTGTCTCAACTTTGATTAAAAATCCTTTCTAATTCTTTTCATATATTTCATGACAATTTCAAATTGTAATGTCATAAAAATTAAAGTCAAGCAGGTGTTGTGGCAAACATATGTTCTTTATTTTTACAATAAGTGCATCCATAATTAAGAAAAAAATGTTTTTTTCCTTCTTTCTATCAGCTAAACATATAGAAATTCATTAAATCTAATTTTGGTGTTAATGAAGTCCCTCCTACGTAATGAATGTGCAGATTTCATTAATGGATAATTTAAACAACAGTTTGGAATCATTCCGTCAAAAAAACACCTCCACAAGGATGGTTGAAAGATTTCCTGTCAGCTGATACTTATCATAAACATGTGGAGCATGAAATCTTCTAAAAACCTGCCAAACAAAAAGCCTAATGGTTTAAGGACTACTGGCTAAGAAAAAGGATCCCAGGTCTTCTAGCAAAGTTCAGAGACCTCAATTCACCTAACAACTACCCTTGAAAAAGTTCTCAAATTAGAAGTTGCAGAAAATGTTTAGAACCATACATGGTAATGATCGATTCCTGAGATACTGAGTCTGCACTGTGTGATGCTTTTATAATCTGTTTCAAAAGTTTTTGGCATGGTTGGGGATTAAATCCTTTAATTTTAGGATTCATTTCTGTGTCCATTTAAGCAAAAATTTGTCAAATGCAACCCTAATGTCTAAAAGAGGTATGCATGATCTGTAATATTGATAATCTCCAGTGTTAATAATTATAATTGCCAGCCTTTAGTGGAATAACAAAATGGGTTAGTAATAAATTACAATTATAATAATAATTTGGAGCAGTAAAGACTCAGGACATGTTGATGAGTGATCATAACTTTTATAAGAGTCAAAGAAAACATCTTTGGTCACTGGAGATTATCACTACCCTGACAGAGGATACCATGTTGATGTGTTTTGCAATTCGGGGTTGAAAAATTGTTGGAGTGTCCAGGGATTGAACCTACAACCTCAGATCATAGATCTAAGTAAGATACCCATATGTGTACCTTGGCCAAAGGAACCTCAAAAGTTAAGTTATGTTAAGAACTTATTAGTCTAATACTTAATCAGCAAAATGAGTGGAGTGTTGACTTTTCAACAATTTGTACAAAAAACCACAATTTATAATATTTATAATTCAAAGATTTTCCTGATAGAGATAATAATGATGAAAGACTAATTAAGGCCACCTCAGGGTGAAACACCAACCCTCTCAGTTCAATACAGGTTGTCAAAGCTAAAATTTCCTTTGGAAGCTATTGGTTGCATGAAAAAATAAGTCTGTAAATTTAGGATGGAGCTTTAATGAAGGCAAATCTGTTTTCATTCAATTGACCATGTTACAATAAAACCTTTAATTATTGACAATTCTTGGTGTCAGCCATAGTCTATAATTGATCTGGCCACCCTGATCTAGGCAATTTTCTTTCCCTGGGGGCATTAGAGGGCTGGGTTTGGGTCTTATGTTTGATTCAAAAATTTTCCAGATTATCCTCCAACCTTTGTATCAATTTTTAAGCCTCTGGATTTTATGTGCTCAGAGAAAAGTTGACACAATTTTTGTAACAGAGAAAGATGGAGGATTGGTCATATAATGTCACAAATTTGACCTTTTTTCCAAGATTTTTTAAAAGACTGAAATAAAAACTTTTTTCAAATAAAGTTCAGAATTTTTCCCCATTCCAGTGTTGCATGTAATTGGGCTTCAAGTAGACATTTTTCAGCCAAAAAAAAAGTTTCTGACGACCCTTTCGTGTAGGTTTCTAGGGCTGGCTGTCTGACTCAGTACTTAATCTCAGCTTACCCGCATACGTTGAGTTTTTTTCCAACCTCATGAATAAGCAATGATTTCAATATCCACTTTGGATGGGAAAAATGGTGGAACACAGAGATTACCAATTTAAAAATCAGTGATGAAAAAGACCTATTTTACATTAAATCTTATTTTTAGTTTTGGGTGAACAACAAAAAAAATGAAGTGTTTGGCGAATCATAAAGAATCAATTTTATTGACTGTTTAATGAATTCACTTTGGCAACACACACAAAAAGAAAGTAGCAAGAGGGCTTCCCCCTCTTTATATATCAAGTAGAAAAAAAGTAAATCTTCGTCATTGAATTCAGTAATCGGATTTGTCAACACTTTTCGTTCTGAAGCTTTTCTGCAATAAGAAACAACTCTTTTCTGTCAGAAAAAATTTTTCAGATCGAGTAAGAAGATTTGCTTCAATTCCAATCTAAAAGCGACATCTTTCATTATGAAAACCTTCTTTTTCCATCCATCACTAAAATCAAGTGTTACAAAGACTTTGATGATTTTCTTTTTCTCACATTCAAAAAGCAGAGTCTATTTTTTTATCTCTATTTGTTTGTTGGCTGGAAGAGTTATAAAACTTTGTTGAATATGATAATTCTTTCACAAAGTTTTTTTTTAGTTTTGAAATAATTTCATTTAACTTTTGAGTAAAAAAAAGGCACGAAGAAAGAAAAAAAACAGGTTGGAGAATTTGAGACACTTTTATGCATGCTACATGCTCTTATTTTGCCTACATGTCAGAAATTTTTTGAAACAATCTGACAATGCTGGATTATTTTTAATGCTCAAATAATAAGGAAAAGAAATTCTCATCTTTTCTCAGTTTTGTTGCACACAAAAATTTCTTTGAGCTTTGCGTGTGGAAAAAAATGTTGCTTAATTTATAGAAAATGCCAAAAGAAATTAAGTTATAGATTTTAATTTCTTTCTTGTCCTTGTCTGTTACAAAAAAACCTCTCATTTATTATACTTCTTTGGTGTAAAGTCAAACTTTGGATAACTTTCAAACCTGTTACTTTAATTTAGCCAGGGTGAAAGTAGATGAATTATTATCAATATTTTCTTAATGAGTAATGTGCTCTGGGGTAACAAAAATAATCTATTGCAGCATGGACTCAAGCAATGATTACTTATTTTATATAAATGGTTGTAAATGTTGATTTCTGGAATGGCCAATTTAGACAAGCAAGCCAAGAAATTTAGTGAAGAGTAAAAATCTATAAGTGGTCATTTTCCAATTCTTTGGCCACATTTCTAGAGCTAATTAACAGATAATTGCCTAATACAATCACAAGAGCTGGATAATGCTATCGAGTACGATGTGTCAGGAGGAGTTGAACCGAAGCTGGAAAATGCAAGCGATGATGAGATGAGCGAGATATGCAAAAAACCCAGTGATACCCTTCCCAATCAAGAAAAGAATCAATACTGAATTGTTTATTGATAGAAAACAGGGGCTTTATGTACAAAAGGGTGGTAAAGAAATGGATTAAGAACTCATGGAAGAGGGTAAAACTGAAACAGCAAGAAAATAAAATGGGGAATGAAAACACGGCAGCCTGTTTGGAATGACTTACATTACTTGGAAGGAAAGGCAAACTAATGACAGCCTGTTTGAAAAGACTGAGCTTGAAAAGCGAAAAATATCATAGAACAAAAAAGTGGGTGTTTGAGCGAATACTATGATAATGCTCTTCGAATGTTTACCATAGACCATCTCCTCTTTATATTCATAACCTCTCACAAATAGTCTTGTTCCTTTGACCACACTACCATGGCAACCCCACCTGAGATAATCTAATACCCTGGGTTGCCAAAAATAGATCCTCAGTCAGCAACAAAGCAACTTTGAAATGACTAATTGACCTCAATGATCTACCCAGAATTATTATTAAAAATGTTACTTGAAAGTCAGAGTATGAAAGTTTCTGAGTCTTGGATTTTGCATCAAAACTTTAGATGAAACTTCTTCAAAGGTTTAAGGTAATAAAGGAGGGTGGAGAAAACTGCATCAAATGAATTGTTTCAATATTGAACTAGAATTTAATTAAGAAGATTAAATTTCATCTTTTCAGTCTGAAAAACAAAAGGAACTAAAAGATAGATTATAAAAATAGAAATATGAAAATGTTTCATCCTCACGAATTTCTTGGGCAATTTCACGACTTTCATTTTGGTTGGATTTGTTAACAAGAATAGTCAACAAAACGATCTGATTTCGTGTCAGAGAACTTTTTTTTTTGTAATTACATGCTCGGGTCTCGACTCTACAATTTTTAATGGTCCCCCTTTTGCGATTTCTTTTTGTGATAACGCCTGCACCACAT
>Ga0194133_10007667_pt1 | contig 12827 bp, 16 predicted proteins | sample TA2KigOf40mmetaG_FD_155448 | JGI IMG/M metagenome (GOLD analysis project Ga0194133, IMG submission 155448) | Freshwater microbial communities from Lake Tanganyika, Tanzania - TA2015055 Kigoma Offshore 40m | ecosystem: Environmental > Aquatic > Freshwater > Lake | place: Tanzania: Lake...
TTCAACAACCAGTTCAACAGCCATCTCAACAGCCAGTTCAACAACCATCTCAACAGCCAGTTCAACAGCAGCAAAATACGACTAATATATTATCAATACAAAATATGTTAGAAATGTTTTTGAAAAATAATTTATGTTCAAAACAGGAATTAAAAGACTTAATTGAGAAAATAACTGCTTAGTATAAAAAGTTATATATAATATATATGTTAGATTGGATATATTCAAATTTAGGGTCTATATCTCAAATTATATTATATATAACTATATTTTTAATTATATTTGTTTACATATATTATCATGGTAATAAAGAACATATAATTAATAATTGGAATAAATATCGTTTGAAGCCATATATCATACCAATAGCTGGCTTTATAAAAAAGGATGAAGGTAAATCTTCGTTTGAAAGCAGTATGAAAAACTTAGGAGATATTATATGGACATTATTAAGAAAAATATTTAATATTTTAATATCACCATTACAATTTATTTTAAATATAATAAGAAAAATAATAAATGATTTAGGTAAAGTTATTAATAAAATACGTCAACAAATGAAAATAATGCGTAATTTTTTAATTTCAATTGTTATGAACATGATGAAACGTATTGAAAATATAATAGCAGCTTCTATTTTTACATTTGGTAAAATAAATGATATGACAAAACGTCAATTAGGTATATATCAAAATTTAGTCTATATGTTACAAACATTTGCCGTAACATTAACTACATTTATAAGTGGAAGTTTTGGTAAATTAATTGATGCTGCGGAAGTTGGAATTTGGGTATTACCAATATTTACATTAGGAGCACCTGGAATAGTGTTTCCTTTAATGGCTGTATGTTTTACTCCGGATACTTTATTACTTACTCAAAATGGACAAAAAAGAATATCTAATATTAAAATTGGTGATATTTTATATGATAGTTCAGTAGTGATATCTAAAATGAAATTTATAAATGTTGATAATATTTATAGTTATAATGGTGATTTTGTAAGTGGAAGTCATTATGTATATGAAAATAATAATTGGATTCGTGTGTGTGATAGTATTTATGCTAAATCAATTGAATATACTGGATATTTATATAATATAAACACAAGTAATAATTGTATATATACAGCTAATAATATTTTTTTGGATTATGATGAATATAATAGCCGTGAGTTTTCTGAAAAAGAAAACCAATATTTTTTATCTAAATTAAATAATACTGAATTTAAATTATCTAATTTTAATATAGAAGATAAATGTCGTTATAAAATTGGTTTAGGATGTAATACTCTCATTTATGGTAAAAAGATCCAAAATTTAGAAATAGGTAGTCATTTAATAAATAATGATTATGTGTTAGGAATTATAGCTCATTCTACATTATCAAGTGATATATTATATTCTTTATATGGTATATGTATGACTGAATGGGTAAAAGTTTTTTATAATAATAGTTGGATATGTGTAAGAGATCATCCAGATGCTTTTTTTGTAAAATATGATAATGACAAACTCTATAGTATAATAACAAATTCTCATACTATACAATTAGATAATGGAGTTTTGGTGCGTGATTTTCTAGAATTCTGATAAATTTGGTAAAAAGTAATTTTCAATAGGAACTGGTACAAAATTTCCTTGTCCGTTCATGCGCCATTTTAACATAATATAATTATTAGAATTATCAACTCCTTCATATGATAATAATCGAAATGTAAATTTATTATTAGGAGTTACATTAATAGCTGTAGTATTTTGATTAACAGGTGTATTTGGGAAAAAGAAATCAATTACAATTAATTTGTTAAAATAAAGTCTCGACCCAGAAGCTGTTTCTAATTGAAACTCAATTCTATTAGTATTTGGCGGTATGAGTATGTTACCACCAAATTCTAAAACTCTATTTCTATTTATATTTGTTGAAAATAATGGGTCAATACGACTAGTCATATAATAATTAATACTAGGAACAATATATTCTCTTTCTAATGTTCCAAAATTATTTAATATGATTTGATTATTAGGATTTGGTTGTGTTGTGCATCCTTGAATTGTTTGAACATTATATACGCCTGGTGGTGCGATTTGATACTGATTCCAATTACAAGGTCGATATTGAGATATTGGTCCAGAATAATATCTACCTTGATTACTTGATGATACCATTTTTGTATAACCTCCATCTAATTTAATATAAACCTTTTCCCCATTAATATTTCTTGAAATATTATCTACAGGGCCTGGTATTGAAATCCAAGGTCCAAACATTGAAATACATTCGTTGTTAGGTTGTAATCGAGTATCACAAATACTATCGATAGGTATAGTCCGAGTGATATTAAAAATACGAACAATAATTCCATTATTATTAGAAATATCCAAAAATGACATTGATTGTTTTTTAGTATTAAGTGCATTATTAATATTTTGTTGAAGGGTTTGTTGAAATGTTATATTCATTCCATTGATTTGAGCAGTAGTTGAGCTTATACCTTGATTATATTTATTCGTAATTCTATTATTTATATCTTGATTTCCATGTATACCAGAAATATATGCGCTAACCGACGGTTCTAATTGTCTATTTATAGTATTATTTATAGTAGTATTAATATTATTATCTGATCTAAGAAATTGATAACTACCAGGCCAAGAACCATAATTCCAAGTTTGTACACCATTTCTAGAAGTTCCGCTAAAACTGGACCTTGCCCCAAGCATTTGAATATACACATTTCCGCTTTGTCCATTTGTTAAAACACCCGCATGAACAGCTGCGACAGATATGGTTGAATCATCAGTATATATATCTGTTCCCCAAACAGCGCCTCCATTTATTGAACCTAATACATTGAAAATAAATATTGTATTATTATATCCATTTCTATATTGAACCATATTACCTGGATTACCGTTAAGATTAGTAGTAGTAAATCCTCCTGGAATAGTTGGTGTATTATTAATAGTAAGGTTTCTATTTACGATATTAGTATATTTATTTAAAATATTATTTTTATTATTATTAATAAAATTAGCATCATTAGCGAGTCTATTTTTAAAATTATTAATATTATTTGTTAAGTTAAAACTACGTCTATTAATATTATCAGCTAATCTGCCTGTAGCGTCATATAGATTTGAAAAATTAGTATATAATGTATTATAATAGGAACCATAATTATTATTAGCCAGACGATTTTCTAAATTATTATTTTTATCTACAGTATTCTGATAACTATTATTATATATATCATAACTTTTTAAAAGAGTATTATTTTGAAATTTAGGATTAAAATTTTCTAAAAATAATTTTTGATTTGATAAATGTTTATAATATTTTGCTAATAATATAGTAATAATAATTAATATAATGTAAATAATCCAATCAGGAAACATTTATATTATATAAACAATATAATTTTCTAATAACTGTCGACAACCAATCTATAAATAATTGAAGTACCTATATTTGGATTTTCACGTGTAATACGACATATATCTCCTGGTTTCATACCATACCATTTAGCAACTGGGTCTCTATCTAAAAGAGTTGGTAATTGTTCTATTTTATTTAAAAAATATATTTCTTTTAATTCATTTTTGATCAATGGTGATAATAATTCATGTTTAGGTACAAGTACATGTTTCGATATATTAAATGTTAATTGTTTATACCAAAAAACCTCATTATATATACTGTTTGTTCTGGTTTGTGTTTCATTAGGTTTCTCTCTTGTGCAGAGTATTATAATTAATATTTCTTTTTTTTTTAAATTATAAATAGATCTGAATTTTTCAATATTTGTAGATAGTCCCTTAGTATCTTGTAAAAATATAATGGCAATTTTTTGGTATTCATTTTCAAAATTAAAATTCAATTGTTGGTAAGGCGATTTAGATATATTAGCATTATTATATATTTCTTCAATTGCTTCATAAGGTATCATATTATATATATCAAGACTACCTCTTTCAAATAAACATCTTGATAATTGTTGTTCAGAACGGTCATATATCATTTCAATAACATTTTTTCGAATAAGATAATAATCACGAACGGTTATGTCCATATATTATATTATTAGATTTTAATATATAAGTATGTTATCTTTTATCCATAGATATAAAAAAAATACATATTTATTAATGAATAAGACTTTATTATTGATAGAACATCCGACTCATTTTAAATCAATTTATTATTTATTAAATAGATATTATTCGAAATCTTTGGAATGTATTTTTTATGGGTATAATCAATGTTTATTTCGTTCTAATGATATTGTTTATAAAATTTCATTTCATGACAAAAGTATTATTTATAATTTTGGATCAATTCATTTTGGTAAGGTTTATGAAATGATACAGTTAGAAAATGGACATACATTATTCATATTAGAATATATCAAAAATATGTTAACAAATGAATATATTTTCAGTAGTAATAAGGTTGTTCCATTTATTTTATTATATAGTGTAACAATTGATTATTTATCTGCTATATCAATATTACATAATTATGGTAAAATTCATAGTAATATTAAGCCATTAAATTTAATGATAAATAATAATGTAGGAAAATTAGTTGGACTAGATGATTTAGTAGAAATAGTTCCTAAAGAAACATATTATTTTTGTACATCTGGTTCAATTGATTATTTAGCTCCAGAAAGATTTAAATATTTTAAAGAAGTAGGTTTTTTTGGAATGACTAGTGTATATAGTGATATTTGGGAATTATTTTATAGTATTTTGTGTATAATAGATGTTATAGATGTTGATGAATTTTTTTATTTATTATATCATAATGATAATTTGTTAGAATATTATTTATTAAATCGTTTTGTGAAAATTTTTAGAATGGAATATACGAATCCTCTTATTTATTTAGTGTCAAAATATGTGAGTTTATGTGTTATAGGTTTAGAAGTGAATCCTATTAAAAGAAAAAAGGCGAATTATTATTTAGAGAAATTAATAGGTTATAGAAATATAGTATGTTAAAAGTATTTGTAGATTATCGTGAAAAGACATTTATTAGTTTATTGAAAATCAATGTAGAAGTAGTTAATTTAGAATTAGGTGATATTAAATTAGAATATAATGATGTGCCTATTTTAATAATAGAGCGAAAGAGTATTAATGATTTGAACAATAGTATTCGTGATGGGAGATATCATGAGCAAAAACAGCGTTTACTATCAAATATTGATAGACATCGTATAGTATATTTAATAGAAGGTGAAATTATAGATGACAATAAATATATGGATATTAAAAAAATCTATAGTAGTATATTACATACTTTATTTCGTGATCGTTTAATAGTATATAGAACAAATAGTATTTTAGAGAGTGTAGAATTTTTGACTGAATTGGTGAATCGTATAAATAGTAAACCACTTGATTGGATGAGTTATTTAGATGGTAATTGTTTAAATTATAGTTTGGATATCGATAAAAAAGTGTATGATAAAGTGGCATCTAAGAAGAGTGATAATAATACTCCTAATGTAGCATTTATTAATATGTTAGCTCAAATTCCGGGATGTTCAACGAAAATGTCTGAAAAAATAGTTGAAATGTATAAAACTATGCCAAATTTAATCAAAAGTCTAGAAATAGATAGAGAAAACTGTTTAAAAGAATTAAAATTGGAAAATCGTAAACTGGGACCTATTTTAAGTAGTCGTATATATAATTATTTATTTGGAATAATAACGGAATCATAGATATGGTTTACTCTTAATTCTAATCGGTCTAATTTTTGATTAATAATATCTAATAGTTTAATAATATCTTTACTTTGGTCAGTTAAAAATGAAAAATTTGGACTACATGATTTAGAATATTTATTTTCAACTTCCATTGGAGATGGGGCATAATGTTCAAAAATATTTCCTGTAGGTAAGCTTTCTGACAATCTCCGACTATTTGATGGTATTACAAATTCTGAGTTATTACTAAAACTACGAGCAATTTGAATAGGTCGAGTTTTATGAATGATTTGAACATTTGTATTTTCTTGAATGTTATAGAATTGTAGAGTTTTTGTTTCATCTAATTCTATGCCTTTATAAAGTAATTTTATTTCTTGATCAATTGGAATTGATATATGTCTGTGATTTTTTTGTATTTGATTTTTTATATCACCAATCGATTTTTCAATACTCACTAAAAAATCTTGACTTTTACCTGAAACAGTATAAACAGATAAATGAATCATTATATATTATATAATAGTAGTTTTCTTCTAAAATATTTATTTTACTAGAAAACTATTGGCTATTTCCTGAAGTATTTCGACGGGCAGCTCCGCCGCGACCACGAGTAGGTGCTCCTCCGCGATTTCCACCAGTTCTACGTTGAACAGTTTTAAAACCGTCAGATGACCCAGTGGATTGTTGACTAGAACCAGCAGGTCTTGTTCGACGAACCATAAGACGAGTGCCCTGGTTATCACAAAGGAGAGAACCCCCTTGTACACCAGTTACATTTACAGCATAGTCACGGTTAGATTGAGTATCATGATGGAGATCGAACTCAACATATTCACCTGGATATAGGGTGCGGAAAACACCATTTTGAGAAGTAAGTCCAGTATGATGAACAAAAACTTCCGCATTATTAGTAAGATTATTAACAAAACCAAAACCCTTACGATTATCAAACCACTTAACACGACCGGCTACACGAGATTGAGAACTCATTACTGCTAATTTATAACTATATAATACTAAAGTGTGTTATCTTTATATAGTTTTAAATTTTTTATTATAAAGGGATCTTTTTAATGTTATTATTAATAGCCTTGTACCCAATTGGATTGTGAACCTTGAATACAATATTGGTTGTTAAAAGTCTGCATACAAGTCTCTTGATTAGAACCTGGTACAAAATTACTTTCAGCATCTAAAAATTGTTCTTCACTTGTAAATGGAGCAAAAGCACATTCAGTAGCAGCAGCAACAGGCTGAGGATTTTCCATATGTTCTAATCCTATTGGAGCAACAACTGATTTAACACCAGTCATTACGCCAGAACCGACATTACGAACACCACCTACTACTCCAGTTCCCATTTGTCGAACACCGCCAACGACACCCCCTCCTAATTCTTGAACTCCGCCAACTAAACCACTTCCTAACTGTTGAGCACTACCAACCACACTGCCGCCTAATTCTTGAACACCGCCTACTAAACCACTTCCTAATTTTTGAACACCACCGACTAATCCTGTGCCAATTTGACCAGCACTGTTTAATAAACAATTACCTAGGCCACTAACACCCGATATCAATCCACTACTTACTTCTTCAACACCTCCTACTAAACCAGTTCCTACTTGACGAACACTTCCAACAACACCACTTCCTAATTGTTGAACACCGCCAATTAAACCACTTCCTAATTGTTGAGCACTACCTACAACACCACTTCCTAATTGTTGAACACCCCCTACTAGTCCACTGCCTAATTGTTGAGCACTACCAACTACACCACTTCCCATTTCTTGAACACCAGTTACTACGCCACTACCGATATTTTCTACATTATTAACAAGTCTATTACCTAATTGAAGATTTTGGTTAGTAACTGCACCTTGTTTAGCACTAGGTAACCAAGATATATGACCAGGAACTAAAACACTTTCACTGGTATTATATACTTTATATTTAGCAGCAGTTTGAAGAGTGATAACAAAAACAATAGCTAATAAAATAGCTGTTAAAGGATCTTGAATAGCACTATAAACGATTAAAGCAGCAAAAATTACCCTTACAATAGTAGAATCCATTAATAAAGCAAAATTTTTAGGAACATCGGGAGCTACAAATGCAGCGTACAATGCCAAAAAAACTTTCAATGAAACAGAAACATAAGTATTATCTAATAAATTACTTAGCTTCATTTCTGTATTATCTAAAAGAGAATTTACACCCTTACCAACATTCCTTACTAAATTTTCGGAACCACTTAAGATTTTCTGTGACATATTATATTTTAATAAAAGAAAATAAAAAAACTTTTATTAAAACATCTCTTTATATTGACTTACTATTTCATTGACATTACTCTCCTTTTGGTCTAATACTAATTTATTTTTGTTAGTTGTCTCTTGGATTATTTGACTATAATCAAGAACAGGTGAATAATAAGGAGGTTCACTTAATAAATTATTACGGTCTGTTAAAGGATAAAAAGGTTGACCAACAAATTCAGCTTGTGCCATATCATATGTTGAACAACTAATTGGACTTGGTCCCATGGATGAACTATTGAAATGTTCTTTTTGTAAGTTTTCAAATAGATTTCCCGTCTGAACTAAATTCATTAGAACCATGAATACAATTACAATAACAAGTGACATTACCAATCCTAATTCCTTATTCGAACTGAAAATAACTAAAAACATAACAAGCGTTCTAAAGGCTTGACTATTAAATAAGTTTCTTACACTGTCTGGCAACTTAGGTGATAAACGGGGACCATATAATATTAAGAATAATACTAAAATACCGAAAAAATATGTAGAACCTACTATATTTTCTAGATTAAATGCCATTATATATTATTAAATATATATTTTATTTATTTAATTATTGTAATTCGTATTAAACATATCGCATGCTTTTTCAATACTATTTTTTATTTCCATAATCCCTTGATTATTATCTTGTAAATTTCTTTTATTATTTGAGCCTCGCCCATTTGAATTTTGCCCATTTAAATTGTTGTTTTCAAACGAACTAAATACTTTATTTGTATATTCATCTAAACATATAGTGCCTTGTTCAAACATTAATGCTTTTTTATTATTAAAATAATCCTTACACTTATTTGATATTCCTAAATCTGGATTATTATTTACATTATTAGTAATTTCGTTCATTTGTTGTCTGAAATCAGCATTATCAACTATTCCATTATCTTGAACTTGTTGTCTATTGTTTCTTTCATTATCTAAAGGTTGTTGTCTATTGTTTCTTTGATTATCTACAGGTTGTTGTCTATTGTTTCTTTGATTATCTAAAGGTTGTTGTCTATTGTTTCGTTGATTATCTAAAGGTTGTTGTCTATTGTTTTGAGATTGTTGAGTATTGTTTTGAGATTGTTGAGTATTATTTTGAGCACTAGCATTGTTTAGGTCAGCATCCATTTGTGCTTGTTCTTCAGCATCTAATTCTGGATTTTGAAAATGTTCAACAGAATTATATAAATTATAATTTGAGTAATATTCATTTATTTGTTCTTCAAAATCTTCCTTAATATTTTGATTCATAACAGCTGACATAATAATCATAAATAAAATAGCTACAACTAATGATAATCTAATATCACGAAGACTTACAAATATTACTAATAACATGATTACAAAACGAAAAAATGAATTATTAAAAGCATTACGAATAGGAGATGGTAATTGAGGTGATAAACGAGGTCCATACATTGCTAATACTATAGCTAAAACACCAATTACGACTGGATTATCCATTATTTTATTAAGTGTGTTTTCAACAGTTGCCATTATATATTTCTAATATATATAATTTCTACAAAACAAAAATTATAGATATTATTTATTTATCATGTTTTTTAAAAAGTTTACAATACTGTTTGATGTTCTTTCACCTTGATATTCAATTATATCATTATTTTCATTTTCAAAAATCATAGTAGGATATCCGCGAATATTATATTTTCTTGCCTCATCTGGATTTTCTTCACAATTGACTAATTGAAGATTACATGGTATACTTTCTGATTTAACAGCATCACTTAATTCACCTTCGAATATTGGCTTAAAATTTCGACAATGTCCACACCAATCCACATAAAATAATTTTAATGTTGAATTCTTATTATTTTCCATATGTTCTATAACACTAGGCAAATTATGATATTGATTAAAATCTTCCTTAAATTGAACTTTTTTCTTTTCCAAAATAGGTTTTTGATAATACGCAAAAACTAAAAGTGCCGAAAACACTAATAAAAGCCCTACTAATAAAATTAATATTTTGTCCATATATATTTATAATATATTTTTATAAGTTTCTATTTATTATATTATTAAAAAATAGTAAGAATATGTGATATAGAATGAAATGTTTAATTTTTTCAGGTGGAGCTGAAAAAGGAATAGCTTATATTGGTATTCTTAAATTTTTAGAAGAACATAAATTATTAAATAATTTAGAAAGTATATACGGAACATCCATAGGAGCAGTTATTGGAACGTTAATTTCAATAGGATATACATACCGTGAATTAGAATATTTGATATTAAAAAGTAATGTGAAAGAACTAATTTTACCGGAAGAATTTAATATAGATAATTTAATAAATTTATTTGGGTTTCACGAGCCCCAAAAGTTACATAAGCTAATAAAATTATTAATTGATAAAAAAACCAATATACCAAATATAACATTTAGACAACATTATGAAAAATATAAAATTAAAATAGTAGTTACAAGTTCATGTTTAAGTGAATATAAATGTTATTATTTCAGTCATGAAAATTATCCAGATTTATCATTATTTGATGCGATCACAATGAGTATTTGTATACCTATATTATTTCAACCAATAAAATATGATAATAAAATATTTGTTGATGGAGCTTTATATGATAATTATCCAGTTTTTGAAGCTACTCAAAAATATAAAAAAGAAGATATATTAGGTTTTTTTTTACTCAATAACCATAATTGTAAAAAAGATATTGATAATATTCAAGACTATTTAGTTGTATTATTAAAATCAATTGATGTAAAATTTGTGTATTTACCTATAAATTTATACAATGATATTACTATTTCACTTAAAATAAATCACATTATTGATACAAAGGATACACAAAAATTAATTCAAATAGGATATGATTGTGTTAAGGAATATTATTATAAAAATCTTAAACGATTTCAAACAACAATAAATATTAATTTGAATAGTTTACATAATAAAGATATCATAATAAAATATAATCATGATACATGAAGGTTTATTAGTGATAGTTTTATTATCAATACTATTATTTAAAAATCAACAATTTAAATATGCTTTCATAACGTTATATCTATTAATATGTAGTTATTATTATTTTAGTCTAAATATTACACTAGGACTATATGGATTATATTTAATTATATTTTTATTATTGACTGGTATTATTCAGTATAGTACTGAAGACTTTGAAAATTGTAATGAATTGGATCATGAACATTTTAAAAATAATGAAAATAAGAATGATGAAGAAGAGGGGATTGAACAGTTTGGAATTTCTGATAAATTTAGTGAATTACATAATATGATTCATAAACTTACAAAACCGAAATAGATAAATATATTGAATATAGAATATATGGATATATTGAATTATTTAAATAATAGTATTAATAATTTAAATAATAATAAATATTTTATAGGTATTATGATGGTTTTATTAAATTTAGGAAGTAGATATATTTTTTTAGAATTAGGCAAATCTCATGATATTTTTTTTAATAACAAAATAGTAAGAAGAGCATTAATATTTACTATTTTTTTTGTAGCTACACGAGATATAATAGCATCTGTATTACTAAGTGTTTTTTTTATTATTTTCTTTTTAGAATTAACTCATGAAAAATCAGCGTATTGTATTTTACCTAAAGGATATGTTAAATTAGATACAAATAATGATGGTTTAGTAAGTGCTGATGAAATTAAAAGAGCATATTTAACATTAAAACATGCTGGAGAAATTGAAGCATTCAAAAATAAAAAAAAACAATAGTATATATATATAATGAATTGTCCTGCTGTAGCATATGATCTTCGTTGGCGAAGGGACGATAAACCAACTGGCGTTTTATATAATTCACCTCATTTTTTAGTTCAAGTTCCTGAAAATATGGGAAATAACAGTGTTAATTTTGATACAAATCGTCAATGGACTAATGTAAGGGGATATGGCAATATACTTGTGTATAATGAAACCAATGAATTTCCTAAGGTTCATTTCAGTGTTCATCCATGGAATAGATAAAATTAATAATTATTTATATTTATTAATTTAACTTATTCTTTTTAATACGATTCGATGTATATAATCTAAAATTATTAACATAATTATACCTAATAATAAAATAATGAAAAAATCAAATATATTAAATACTCCTTTTCCAATACTGGATTTTTTATCTACTTTTTTTAACATAGATTTCAGTTTTTCATTTTGTCCAATCAAATGTTTAATTAAATCATTTTTGTCGTCATGATCAACCGTTAATTCTTTATATGATTTATTTACATCAATTGGTTCATCTTCATCTGTGCTAGTATTTTCTTCTACATCAGCAATAATTTGATCTATACTATCCATATCTTTTTTATTATTTTTATGCTGATTTGTTTTTTTCATAGATATTTTATGCGTTGGAACATTGGGGGTTTCATGCGCTTCAAAATAGTCTCGGTCATAGGAGGTTAAGGGCGTTTCATTATTAGTATAATTATAATTAGGTTTATTACTATCTTCAGGTTCTGCCATATATCTTTCATTATTTTCATTCATTTTTAAAACTTGATTTTTATAATCTGGTATTCGATTTATTGGTCCACTATGTTTTCCTAATCGTTGATTCGTTCTACTAAAAGATTTTTGGACAGGCACTGGTTCCTGAGGACATTTTTCAGGATAAATACTATTACCATCGTTTTTATATACATCTGAATTTTTATAACTAACTGGTGCCCAAGCTTCTTCTAAACTACAATACGGCATAGTATATATTCTATATCTGTTTTTTTAAAATTAGAAAAAATTGATTTAAAAAT
>Ga0194133_10007668_pt1 | contig 12827 bp, 9 predicted proteins | sample TA2KigOf40mmetaG_FD_155448 | JGI IMG/M metagenome (GOLD analysis project Ga0194133, IMG submission 155448) | Freshwater microbial communities from Lake Tanganyika, Tanzania - TA2015055 Kigoma Offshore 40m | ecosystem: Environmental > Aquatic > Freshwater > Lake | place: Tanzania: Lake Tanganyika...
CGATTTTGTAGGTAGGCAATTTAGCAAGGTAGGCATTTTCTCAGTAGGTGATATCATAGTAGGCAATTTTGAATGATAATCAATTTAGGTTAGGCAATTTTGTAATAAGGCGATTTCTCATATATTTCCTACATTTCCCACACTTCGCCCTTACATCCCCACCTAAATGGGAATAGTGTGTGAGATTCAGGTTCTTCCTTTGTGGTTACCTAATCCAGGTGCACTTTTGGTAGTTCTAAGTTGATTGGTTGATCTGGTCACAGACAAATGGTCATTTGTCATAAAGGATCTTTTAAATTTTATAGCTTGCCAATTTAATAATCAATTAAGGCACACTAAGGTTGGGCATAATTGTTGGTTTTTTAAGCATTAACCCAAAGTCAAAGGTTGCCCTGAGGTGGCAGGGTTTGAACACCGGCCCTAAGATTCCCAGCCTGATGGCATGACCACTCTGCCAAGGTGATCTAATCCAGACAGGCATAGGTGGTTCAAAGGCACCCCAAGCACTATGAGTTTTTCTGAATGCAGATTTCCCACGATCAATTTCTCGAATTTCAAAAATCCCGGATTCCAATTTTTCACAAAGTTGGGGTCAGTGTCAAGTTATGTAAGGTTAGGTTAGATTAGGACAGCTTAGCCGATACTTTCTTTGAAATTTATTGATCCTGACCCCAACCCCAATTTTATTTTCTTTGGGAAAATGAATTTAGGAAGATGTTGGTGTGAAAACTGCATACAGGAAAACTCGCATAGCGCTACTTCATTACTTTCATTATTACTAATTCTAATTTTGTCTGTCAGACTTTAAGTCTTGGAATAATTTTTTCTATGTCATTTGAGACTCCTCCATGCCATAAAATTATATTTGTCTCAAATATGATCTCAATTTTGATGTGTTGCAAACAGACAGTAAAATTTAACACTTTGAGGAATGAATTCTCACCCAAGTAAACAAGATGAGAATGGTTCTAATACCCAGAAGAAATTTAATCAAGAACTTTACCTAACAACCTAAGAGCTCTTCGATCGAAGTATTTTCAATATTTACAAAGACTCCAAATATTTCAAACTTTCCAACCGGGGCCCGGTGCTGCCCTGAAAAATTTAATGAGATTAAGTCAACTATCTGGACATTGTTTGTAAAGCAAAGTTTTTTCCTGGGTTAGGGAGTTGGGTTGGCGGGATCAGACTTGTGTTAAGAACCTTCTCTGAGTTGGTGTGGTGGTCTGTACAAAATTTGGTAGAGATTGGTATGGCGGTTCACGCGTGAAAGAGGGACATAGGTACAAAAAGTCTCTTTTATATATAGACTAGCCAACCAGGGCCTGGCGCAGCCCGGGAAAAATTTATTGAGATTAAGTCACCCATCTAGGCATTTTTGTAATGCAAAATTTTTTCTCTAGTAATCTGTTTAGGTTTTGGAGTTTCGGGTATCCCGGGGTCAGGAGGTTGGGTTGGCGGGGGCATAGTTGTGTTAAGAAAAGGAAAAGGGGACATAGGTAGGTACATTATTACAAACAGTCACTTATATATATATAGATTATATTCACAAAAAACTGAGGCCAATTATTTCTAGAAATCTATTTGAGAAAAAATCTTTAATAACAAGTATTGTTATTCCATTTACATCTTATAAATGTTGTTTCCAAGAATTAAGTTTGAAAATATTTTTAAGAAACTACTCTTTTTCTCCTTATCGGTCATTCTTTGTTAAAAAGGATTTCAGGACTTACATTTTCGTCACATTAATAAGAGTTACGACTAACCAGTCAAAATGCTTCGATTTATTTTAGCTCTCTGCTTATTTGTTGGGCTGTCCTTGGGGTCACACCAATTGAAGACCCTGACAGATGTTGCAAAAAAGGTATTCGATTTGATGGATAATTTTATTTAACTTTGTGTTATCAATAAAGCTTTTTCAGGTTGCTGGGGTTCTTGATGGCTGCAAAAAGCAGGAATCAGCCTTTCTAATCAAGCCAAAGGTGAATCTGCATTTGAAATAATCTTACTCTTTTGTAAATTGATTATTTTTACACTTAAATAGGCTTGCGCCTTGCTTTTTGACAAAAGCAATTGCCGTGATCTGAAAAGGGACGTTCCCGAGGGTTACACAAGACTCTCGCTTAGAGATAGAAATGATATAGAGTCTGTTTTGGTTAAGCAGGTAACTTTATCATAAGAAAACAGCTTGAATCTCAAAAATCAACCCTGTAAGTTTAGGGGTGCACCCTCATTGGATACGATGATTCTGATGACAATGTTTACAAACGTGGAAAATCTGTGGCCGTCACTGCATATGGGTCCAGCTCACCCGTGGGCAGAACCCTCTCTGGCAAAAAGGTATTTTTTTCCTATTATTATGGTACCCCTTGAGAGACCTAGTCTTGGGAGTTTTTGTTCGTCTGGCCAACCGAGGTCAAAGGTTGACGAAGTGACAGGATTTGAACGCTGACCCTCAAATCCCCAGTCAGATGCTTTGACCATTATGCCATGACAACCCTGTGTGTATTTAATTTCATTGATTTTGTTATCCCTCATAAGCAAAGTGAGAGAGGGAGCTTCGCAAAAATCAGTAATACTCTTTTGGTCCGTTTGCACCCAGAGGGGTTGTGAGAAATTTTGCCTTTTTACAGTCCGTCATCCTCTATCTCCTCCCTCAGTTTTAAAGCTAGAGGACTGAAATTTTGCATACACACTTCTCAGGGAATATGAGAAGACGTCACATCCAAACTCATCGAATCCAACTCATTGAATGAACGAACTTGTCGAATAGAGCTATGTGGTTGAGGCCGACCCTGACCCCAGATTAGGTTAGGTTAGGTTAGGTTAGGCAAGGTTAGGTTAGGTCAGGGATGGTTAGGTTAGGACTGTTTGACGAGTTTGTAAGTACGACGAGTTTGTTCATTCAACAAGTTCATCCGTCGATGAGTTCAGATTTGACAAGTTTGTAATTGACGAGTTCTCATAATATCAGACTCCTCATATTAATGCCAAAAAAGTTACGAACCAGATTTCTGAATTTTTGTCTTGGAGCTGAGAAAGCGTTGAAAAATTGCCAAAATTTTATTAATGTAACTTTCGCCCTTTTTCTTCAATAGCTCCCACAATATTAAAGCTAGAAACCCTATATTTTGCATGAACCAATTACCTAAACGTTACTTTAATTAAACTTTACTCTACAATTAAGCATGAAGCCAGCATGGGGTTTTTCGCTCAAGAGGGTTTAGCATGTTTCCCAGCTGCAAAAAATGCCCATCTACTTAACTTTTGTGCCTATTTTCAGGATCTGGAAAGTGAAATTGAATCTGTTGAATGCAAATGTGGAGTTCAGGTCAACACTGGAAAGTGTTCTCAACCCTTTCCCAAGGATGCTGCCTGCATCGTTTATGATGATGAAGTAAAACTCTAAATATTAATTTGTTTGTGAAGTTAACGAATTCTAGATTTAATTATCTACTTGACAGGATTGCACCATTGATAATTGGTCGAATCCAGTGTTTCTAAAGAGTGGAGAAGGCAAATCCTTCTCTGTTTTGAAGAACCTTGGTAACGTCATTTACAAAAATGATGCGAAATCTTTGTCTGTTCGCAAAGGCTGCACCCTGGAGGCTTTTGATGACACAAACTTCAGTAATGATATGAAGAAGTTTGCTGCTGGAAACCAAGACCTCCACGTCAACTTGGGCGATAGCTGGAGAACAAAGAGCCTTAAAAAGGACATAGGATCATTGAGATGTTATTGCAAATAAAAATGTATTTGTTATAAAGAGAACCTTTTTGAGTAAATAAAGAAAGAGCACTGAAAATATGGCATATATTTTATTCATAATCCAATTATATTGATTAGGATTTCAACAATATATAATAACAAAAGGTAAGGAATATGGAAATCTTTTGTTTCCTGTAAGTGAGGGGGGAAAAAACCAGGAAATAATTTTTATTAGGAAAAGTCAAGAGGCTCTAAGCATTATTAGTAACATAAAAGATGTCCAAATAAGTTCAATTAAGTTGCAGAGAAGATTGTTAAATAGTGATAGGTTCGGGTCAAAAATTTTGACCTGGGTCGGGTCAGTTTTTGGAGTTCTTGGCGGGTCAGGTCAGCCATATCTTTGGTTTGGGGTTGGAAAATTTCCCCTAAAAATACCAAATTTTTCAATTTTTTTCCCTTCGGATCAAAAAAATCACATTGGGTTGGGTCAAAAAGTACCTGGGTCAAAGACAGGTCAGCCTCTTACTTACTGCGGGCCAAAAGTATGCTCGGGTTGGGTCAGGGCCATATCTCTGCTGTAAAATCAAGCTTTTGGGAAGAGAAAATTGTCAAAATAAATGGCATCCAAAAACTGCCATAACTAAATTTTTAACTTTTTATGTTAATTTAAGATTCTTTTTACATGCCAATAAAATCCTATTATTCTCCCATCTTAAAGCCTCAATCTGCATGTATTATTAATTCATCCTCAATACTCAATACTTGGTTTAAAATTTCAAAACATGTGGTGCTTCTTGAACTTACCAGACACTCTTTTATCTTCAGGGTGTGTCTGGAGAGTACCACACGCAAGGACCAGTTTCCCAATCTCGTAAAGATAGAGTCCCTTAGGATCTGAAAGTTCAGCCTAACACAAGGGGGTTGATATGGCGCATTTACTGGCAAATAAAAATAAGGCAGAAAGCGGCTGGGAAGTGCTCCTCAAAAGGTCCTTCCAGTGATTCCAGTGAAGGTTTGTGATCTACTCTTTTCCAGTGACCTTTATAGTTGGTTGTCTTTGGCCCTTTGGGATGATGCATTCATGTGTGGCAAAGCTGGCCTGGTTTGTTTGGTGGTGTCCTGACATGATTGGTAAAAAGTGATGTCGTGTCGCATCATCTATTGAGGATCCATGATGATTGGATGGTCCAAGGTCAAACAACACTGGGTATACTTTGGTTGATGCAGGCCTTGACAAACCTTTTATCATGACTGGAGGATCTCAAAGTTATGTCGATCCGTTGATCTATTTTCATATGCACATTTTAGGTTTGTTGACTCTTCTTCTTGGAGCACGGGTGATGTTGTTGCTTAGAATCTAGCGGACATGTTGTACACTGTTACTCATCTTGTTCTTTGTTTCCCCGGATGGAGCGGTTCTGTATTGTATTGCTGTTGACATGATCCTGACTCAATCATTGTAGTTTTTGTTTTCCCTTATTTTGATGAAAAAATTGATATGATTTTGTGTTACCTTTTCTGTCTGAAAGTAATCTCTATATTCTATATATTTATCTATTTATTTTTTCAATCAGGATTCAGGCATACAATGTGAGTAACACACTAACTTAATCAGAGTCACACATTGAAAGGAATAAAGCTAATACAAAAGCTAAAGTAAAAATTGACCATATCATAACTTAAATGTCTTTTTCAGTAGAACTCTTATTTGGTCATTGTTCATGTTCACTTCAGTCCATTCTTTCCTAATTTGGCACACTAGCAGACCAATATAGTTTAGATACCCGGGTATCAGGTGCACAGTAAGTCAACTGGGGTGGTTTCAAACCTCACAGCAAGCTTCAAATGTTTTTGTGCATTGTTGATATGTGATCAGTCCAACATAGTCTATGATCTAGTGATGGGTCCGGGTCAATTTTTTTATTGCTTTGGTCGGGCCGGGTCAGCCCCCTCTGAATTTGGAAAATTTTCCCTTAAAGATACCAAAGTGTTCAATTTTTTACCCTTCGGGTCAAAAATTACCCGGATCAAAGACAGTTCGTTCTCTTATTTATTTCAGGTCAAAAGTATGTTCGGATCAGGTCAGGGTCCATTTCTACTATGATCCAGAGTCATTCCATGTGGCCTCCGAGAACAGACCCTTGTAGGCATCCTATTTCTAGCTAATATATCTTGAATTAGCTATTTTATTACTTTTTATAAATAAAAATTTTTCACATGTGGTTGGGGTGATAACCTAGTCAGCAGTTCTTAAAAGTAAGGCATATGTTTATTGTGTTCTGATTTATCTGTCATTTTTTCCTGAGAGTATTCAAAATTTATTTTTTTGTTTGTGTTTTAACAGCTCCTTTCCAGAAGCTCCTTTTATGGCAACACTTGCAAAATTATCAGAAAGAAGTATTTTTTTACCTCATTCTAGATTCGCAATTTTTCCCATATTTTTGACCTTTATGGCTAAAATTTATATCTCTTTTTTCCCAAAAAGCTGTCAAGAAAAGTTGATGTTTATTTGGAAAAAGCACTTTTGTTTGAAACCCATGGGAGGAGAGAATCATTCAATCAATATGAAAATAAACACTAGGAAAATTTGAAAAATAAAAAAAAGATTGCTATGAAACTTTTCAGATCTAGATATCTGAATTTGAATTCCAACCCATTTTTGAACTTTAGACTATTTGTTTTATCAAATATTTTGTAGTTCTTCAGAAACGTGCCAAGTTTTCTCAAGCAGCAAAACTTCTACCAAAAAATAAGATTTACTCTCATGTAGTTCCAAATAGCAGTTCAAAAGTTAAACATGAAGTGCATTTTCAAACTGTTTTTGTTGGTGAATTTCATTTTCAACCAGAAATGTGTTGCAAATACTCCACAAAATGAGGTCAACAATTACAAAGTTTACGAAAACATTCGTGTTGAAGGTGAGAGTTTCTAATGTTGACTTATTTTTTAATCTATATTCTTTTGAACATTGGGGTGAAGAAAACTTCATTTTGCTGATTCTTGAGATTGAGAATGAATATCTTCTTTCCATGAGCAAATGCTGTTGATGTTATTTGATATGGCAGAAACATGTACTTAGTTCTTGTTCATATAACTTGGGGTTAAAATCAAACTTTGAATCTAGTTTAGAAGTTTAATGTGAATGACCCAATCAATGGATTTTTTCTTACTTTCAAGATTTTGATTTCTGGATGAATGAAGGGAAAGCTGAAATTGAAACATCATTGAAACGTTTTCGATCCTTTTTCGGCAATCAACACGAAGATGGCTACGAGTTTTTGAAAAATGTTAAACGTCCAATGAATCTGGTTTTATTCATTGGGGATGGACTTGGGATACCCACAGTGACAGCATCAAGAATATTCAAAGGGCAAAGAAAATTTCAACTTTCAGGCAAGAAATCTCAGTTTACATTTGGTGATATGTCAATCAACAAAGATCTAGATTAGTTTTTAATCAATCTTTAAATTTCAAATAAACAAAGTGACAATCAAAGTCAGTTAAATTTCAGCTCAAGGGCTTCAAAATTGTAACTGAAACTCAACACACATTAAAAAAGAATGACAAAAATATATCTTTTTGTTACAGGAGAAGAAACCAATCTGATTTGGGATAATTTTCCTGAAACTGCCATGCTAAAGGTGTTTTGTTAAACTAAGATTAAATTAATTCCAATCCTTTTTGAAGTATTTATATATTTAAACAATCTCTTCATCTTACAAAATTGCTTTAATGAATTAAGTAGATGAGTATTTTTTGTGCCGGGAAAAATAACTAACCCTCCAGAGCGGCTTATTCCCCCCATCTCAAACCCAAGACCAAGACAGATTCCCTATCCGATTACATGGAGTCCAGGCTAAGCCACCAAGATCAACTTTGCAATCACAACTCTCTTTTTTTGCATTCTACCACCGTCTTTGATCTCTAATTTATTCCTCAGTTCTAAAGAGAAAGAGCTGCAGTTTTGTATGAAGACAGCTTGAATTAATACCAAAATTTTACTTTTGATACACTTTAGTCTAAAATGAAGCACAAAGCCAGCATTGAGGTTTTCCTAGACTCAAAGCTTAAAAATAATGTTAAAAAAATTGTTTGCTTTCGACCTCCATCTTTGACCTTAAATTTCTTTCTCAGTTTTAAAACTTAGAGAGCTGCAATTTTGCATGTAGACAGTTTAAGCCATAACCTAAATATTACTGCTGTTAATAAACTTTACTCCAAAATGAAGCACAAAGACAACATCGAAGTTTTCCTAGACCCAAGCAGAAAACAATGATGTATTTCAGTTTTCGCCATTTTCACCATTTTTTGCCATTTTCCATCATTTTTACAGCAACACCAGATGCGTAATGTTTAAACTTGGTTATCTCAACTTGTAGACATAATATCAACAAACTTAAAAAACAAAAAATATGCACAATGAATTTATCTTTCCAAAAATTTTAAAATACGCTTTCTAGCATCAAAATTCAGAGAGAAAAGAGAATAATTTATAGCTTAGCCCCCAGACAAGAACAAAATAAAAAATATGTGAAGTTGTAGAAAAAAAAATTCCTCTCTCCAAAAATCTACAAATATGCTTTCTAGCATCATATAAGTACATAAAATATTTTTTAGACTTACAATACAAACAAGCAGACTCCAGATAGTGCAGGAACTGCCACAGCTTTGTTCAGTGGAGTAAAGACAACTTACAAGACACTTGGATTTGATTCAGCCATAGTACTAAACAGCCCAAAGTCTCAAAAGGTGAAGAAAACTTTCATTGAGTTTGATTGCATAGGACCAATTTAAAATGGCATTGTTCCAGATTGCTAAGGAATTGACTTCCATTCTTGGCTGGGCTCAGGAATCTGGAAAGAAAACTGGATTTGTCACCACTGCTAGGTTTAAACCAACTGAGTTGTTTATTTTACTTTTGAGATGTAAATGATACTTTTCCAAGGCTTACCCATGCAACCCCTGCTGCATTATATGCTCACTCTGCCAGCAGAGACTGGGAATGTGATACATTCATGAAAAAGTCAAGAGGTTTGAGTTTGATCAGTGATGAACACTACAAATATTTAAAGCTTCAAAATAATTGCTGTTTGTTTTAAGGCCATGTTTTGCCTGATGAAGATGATCCAAGTCCAGATGAAATTCAAGACATTGCAAGACAGCTTATTGAGAACAAGCCAGGCAATATTATGATGAACCAAATCAATACATTTTGTAATATGAGTGTCATGGTTATTGAAACAAGAGTGATATGAATTGGTAGAGCTTCTTTCAGGTTGATAGTGCTTAAAAGCAGGCCCTAGCCTATTTATTTTAGAGACTGCAGACAGACTCAACCAGAATAATATATTGCAGGGTCTTTCACAAAGATATAATAATAATAATTATAAGTAGACAGGTATTTTTTGTAGGAGGAAAAAATACCTGACTTCTGCAAGCGTGCAAACTTGAACTGCGTCGTTTGTCGTAGCGATGCCGTTAAATTGGCTTAAACGCTTAAGCCGACCTGGGAAACTTTGAAATTAAATATCTCAGCTCCTAGACCAAAATTAAAAAATCTGGTACACAAAATTCTTGGTGAGGAATTACTCTATCCAATGCACTAGTTATCTTTTTCTAGCATCAAAACTCAGGGAAGAGATTTAAGTGACAGACATCCATAATGGGGTCTGAACCCCATATAAAAATACTAAACTCTGCATGCTCATTGCTCTCGCTTAAGGAAATAATAGTGATCTGGTGTAGTTTAGACTCAAGCGATGTTGATGCATGATCAACACCCTTATCAGAGACCCGCCATAGAAGTCTATGGTCACTGAAGATTACTATTACCCTTTGTGGTTAACTTATTTCATTCTTTGACTAAGGGACAGCAAGGGATGGTCTTAAGATAAAAATGTGTAAAAAATGGTGTAGCATGAAAAAACAACTAAAAAATATGTTTCATAATCAAGTCTCATCTCTTCAAAATAGGCAATCAAACAAATGTCATTCTTGGTGGTGGCCGCTTATCATTTAAATCATCTGGAGACTCGAAAAGTAAAAAAAATAAGTGGAACTGTGAAAGATCAGACGGATTGGACCTCCTTCAAAAATGGATTGATGAGAAAAGAGAAATTTCTCCAGATAAGAGCCATATTGTCTATAACAGGAGAGAACTGAATAATATTGACCCAGAGACAACCGAATATTTATTTGGTAAAACTTGATTTTGAATAAAGCCAGTTTCGTAAATGTCAAATTTGTAAATATTTAAAGGATCTTTTTCGGATGGACATATTCTTTATGAAGATGAAAATGACCTTGAGGAACCGAATGGTAAATCAAATCTTTATCTCTGAATATATGACCAACATTGAAATAATTTCTAAGGTCAACCCAATTTGGCTGAAATGGCCTTAAAGGCAGTAGATGTGTTGAAACTCAGTCGATCCGGATTCTTCCTCATGGTTGAGGGTGGACGTATTGATCATGCACATCATGATGGATTTGCTAACAGAGCTTTACAAGAGACTCTTGGTTTCGAAGACGCTTTGAAAAATGTCATGGATTCTCTGAACGCAACCAACCAACTTGATGAGGTTTTACATTGAAAATCTTTTAATATCTATAACGAGTGCGAGGCGGTGATCTGAAGGAGAGAGCGAGAGTGAGTGGAAATCTGATAAAGATTTTGCAAACCCAATAACAACCTTCCCACAATCAAGAAAAGAATCAATACTGAACTGTTTATTGGTGGGAAATATGAGCTTTATGTGCACAAGAGTCGGATCAAGGAAATTGATTGGACCTCTGAGAGAGAGGTAGTGAAAACTGGCTCAGATGGCAGGATAAGTGGGAATGAAAATCAATAACGGTAGCCTGTTTGAAATGAGTAACTATGAGGTTGTGAATGAGGACTTAAAATGGCACCATGTTTGAAATGACTCCAATTACATAAGTCAAGATAACTTTTTACTTCATATAGACTTTAATAATTGTAACGGCTGATCATTCTCATGTAATGACCATTATGGGATATCCTGAAAGGGGAACAGATATACGAGGAGTGACTGGAAACCTGGCATCAGATAAGCTCCCAGAGCCTATTTTAAGTTATGCCAATGGACCTGGTAAGATTTTTCCTTGTTATAATTATAAATAAGAAAAAGGCAATCATTGGTTGGAATGTTAGGGTTTGAATCATCAATGTGGGATTCGAACTGCACAAGGAAAAATCTGGAAGATGTCAACATGTTTGATTATAACTTCAAAGCCCCAGCTGGAGTTCCCATGAAAAGAGAAACCCATGGTGGGGAGGACGTCGGATTATGGGCAACAGGCAAGTAAAAGTTTAAACTAATTCTAATTAGAATTAAATCAGAATACTTTTTTACCTTGCAGGTCCGATGAGTTTTTTATTTCACAAGACTCATGAACAAAGTTATGTTGCTCATGCAGCTGCTTTTTCACTTTGTGTTGGGCCTTACAAAAGTCATGAGGCATGTTTCAATACAAAGCATCCAAGAAGTTTAAGAATTCCTTCCTCTTCTATTCATCATGTACCGAGACAAATTATCATTTTAAGTATGGTTTTGGTGTGGATTTACTCACAGTACTTATTTTGAGGTGTATATTTATTTTACTTTTTATAAGAATATTCAAAAATAACCCTATTAAAATGCAAGTGACGTACATTAATTGACAAATAAACTTTGATTTGAAAGAAACAGTTAGCGGAGTAGGGTGCATCAGAGGCAGATTTTGCGAGGAACGAGCGTGATAAGCGGTAATCAAGAAAAGAATCAATACTGAACTGTTTATTGATGGGAAACAGGGGCTTTATATACAAAATGGTGTAAAGAAAAGGATCAAGAAACTTTCTGACCACAGTGAAGAGGGTAACTGAAAAAGGTTGGAAAGTAAAAGCCGTAAAGAGAACATTAACGGCAACCTATTTGGAATGACTACATCTTTACTTTGGAGGAAAGACAACCAACGGTGGTCTGCTTGAAAAGACTTTTAGCTTGTAAAGTGAAAAATATCATAGTGCAAAAAAAGGGGTTATTGAGCAAATACTATGATGCAGTCTTTGTTTGAGCAAGGTTGAAAGAAGTTTAATAAAAGGCCATATGTAGCAATTACTATGATGAAAAAGTAAGTCAAATTTAAATTATTTATATAATTCCTTCAAATGCAAATGTTTAAACAGATTAACGAATGATACAATATGCTGGAAATTTTCTTGGCCTCTCTAGGATATCTTGGTGTAGAGAGGCTAATAATCAGAAGAAATATAAAGGTAAAAAGGAAGCTTATTCTGAGCAAACAGGGATTTAACAATTGACCTGATTTCTACATTCTTTTGCCTCAAGCTTTGTTCCCCAACCTTTTAGTCACATTTGTCCCTCATAGCTGATTGTATCTTGAAGTTTCAAATTGATCAAATCAATTTGAAATTTGATTTTAAAGGAATTTAATTGAACAATAAATTAAGTAGACGGGTATTTTTTGTGCAAGAAAAAATACCTAACTGCCAGCTCATGAAGATATAAGGCATAAGGATGTAAGGGATATTTAGCCAACCAATAGGTTGTTTCCAGTCTGCACCACATAGCTAAATCAAATTAAAAGTTATAAAGTTTATAATCAACAACATTTTTAGCTTAATGTTAGAACCCAAAGTTTTATTTTATAAGCTTTTCTCCTCTAGCTCAAAAATTGCAGAAGCTATTAAAGACATAAGTTGAAGGCCATTTTTAAATGGCAACTATGGTTCGTTCAGAAGCCATAGCAGCCTTTTAATTACCTCAACTTCTGGACATAATATCATCAAACTTATAAAACATAAAATATGCTCAGTGAATTTATCTTTCCAAAAATATGCTTTCTAGCATCAAAATTCATGCAGGAAAGGGCAAAAATTTATAGATAGCCCCCTGGACAAAATTTCAAAAAAAAATCCCTTCAGATTAAGACAATTGAATCCTCTAACCAAAAACCTAAAAATATTCCAAATAGCACAAAAATGAGAGAGGAGATGTAATTCAAAGTTTACACCTCTGAGCCCTACTATGCCCAAATGTGGACATCACAGACAGACATACAACCGCTAGCCTAGTGAAATTTCACTAGGCTA
>Ga0194133_10007671_pt1 | contig 12822 bp, 9 predicted proteins | sample TA2KigOf40mmetaG_FD_155448 | JGI IMG/M metagenome (GOLD analysis project Ga0194133, IMG submission 155448) | Freshwater microbial communities from Lake Tanganyika, Tanzania - TA2015055 Kigoma Offshore 40m | ecosystem: Environmental > Aquatic > Freshwater > Lake | place: Tanzania: Lake Tanganyika...
TGGCTGCTCGTGGCCATGGTGACCGTGTGGGGCCTGCGGCTCTCGGGGTACCTCGCGTGGCGCAACCACGGCCAGGGGGAGGACTTCCGCTACCAGGCCATGCGCCGGCACTGGGGCGACCGCTTCTGGTGGGTGAGCCTCGGCACCGTGTTCGTGCTCCAGGGCGTGCTCATGTGGTCGGTGTCGATCGGCGTGCAGCTCGGCCAGGTTCCGGCTACGCCCGGGCTGGGGGTCCTGGCCGGGCTCGGCGTGGCGGTGTGGGCGGTCGGGCTGACCTTCGAGGCGGTCGGCGACGCCCAGCTCGCGCGGTTCAAGGCCGATCCGGCCAACCGGGGTCGCGTGATGGACCGGGGCCTGTGGCGCTACACCCGCCACCCGAACTACTTCGGCGACGCCTGCGTGTGGTGGGGCATCGCCCTGGTGGCGGCCGAGAGCGGCCTCGGGGCGTTCGGCATCGCCGGGGCGGTGATCATGACCGTCCTGCTGCGCCGGGTGTCGGGGGTGACCCTGCTCGAGAAGTCGCTGCGCAAGCGACGCGAGGGCTACGAGGAGTACGTGGCCCGGACGAGCCCGTTCGTGCCCCGGCCGCCGCGTCGGGGCTGAGCCCGGCGGCGCGCGGCGTCCTTCAGCCGAGGTGGGCGGCGAACAGCGCGGTGACCCGGGCCCAGGCGTCGTCGGCGGCGACGGGGTCGTGGTCGGGGGAGCCGTCGCGGAAGAAGCCGTGACCGGCGTCGGGGTAGACGACGGTCTCGTCCGGGTGGTGGGCCCGGACCTCCTCGACGTCGGCGGTGGGGATGTACTCGTCGCGTCCTCCGAAGCACAGCACGGCCGGGCAGGTGAGCGGGCCGAGCCGCGCCGCGATGCCCCCGCCGTAGAACGGCGCGGCGCACTGCACGTCGAGGCCCCGCACCGCGGCCTCGTAGGCGAGGCGCCCGCCCATGCAGAAGCCGGTGATCCCGACCCGCTCGGCGCCCCGGGCCCGGAGCTCGGCGATCGTCTCGGCGATGTCGGCCACGGCCAGGTCGACGTCGAGGTCGCGGTACTGGCGGGCGGCGTCCTCGGGCCGGGGTCCGCCGAGGCGGTGGAAGACGTCGGGCGCCGCCGCGAGGTACCCGGCCCGGGCCAGGCGCTCGCACACCCGCAGCAGCTGCGGCGTGATGCCGTTGCCCTCCTGGACCACCACCACGGCGGCGCCGGGCCGGGCCACCCCGGCCGGAGGCCGGGCGAGGAAGTACGGGACTGGCAACACGGGCTCGGGGGGCGCGGCGGGTTCCATGGCGGCACCGTATCCGCCGCGTGCGATCATGGGGCGTGGCTCCCGACGGTCCGCTCGCAACGACGCCGCTCGCGCCCTTCGGCGCAGAGGTGCACGGACTCGGGGCCGACGTCGATCCCGACCGGGTCGCCGGCGGGATGCGCGACCTGCTGGCCCGGCACCAGCTCCTGGTCCTGCGGATCCCCGGCCTGGCGGCCAAGACCCAGCTCGGGCTGCTCGGCGCGTTCGGTCCGGTGGTCGACGAGAGCCGCGACGGCTCGGGCTGGACCTACGTCTCGAACGTGGAGCCCGGGGGCGTGCTCGGCGAGTGGGAGTTCCTGTTCCACTCCGACCTCGAGTTCACCGACGAGCCCCTGCGCGTGCTCAGCCTCTACGCGATCGAGCTGCCGGACGCCCCGACGTCGACCCGGTTCGCGAGTGCGGCCCGGGCCGCGGCCCGGCTCGATCCCGACCTGCGCTCCCGGCTCGAGGGCCGGCGTGCGCTGCACGTGTTCCCGCTGTTCGAGGTGCTCTGGGACCGGCGCTACCGGCTGGCCGAGGTCGACGCCGGGGCGGCGCGCGCCGAGCATCCCGTGCTGCTGGAGCATCCCGTGACCGGGGCCCCGGTCCTGTACACGAGTGCGATGCAGACCGACTCGATCGTCGGCCTCCCCGAGGCCGAGAGCGAGGCCCTCCTCGGCCGGTGCTGGGACGCCCTCTACGCTCCCGACAACATCTACGAGCACACGTGGGCCCCCGGTGACCTCGTGATCTGGGACAATCTCGCCCTCCACCACGCCCGTGACGCGGTGACCGGTCGTCGGACCCTACGGCGGGTCCCGGTCGGGACCCGCCTGGCTCGCCTCCGCACCGCCTGAACGCCCGCACCGACCCCGAACCGACTGGAGCCCCCGTGCACGACCTCGTCCTCCGCGCCGGCACCCTCGTCGACGGCACCGGCGCCCCCGCCCGGACCGCCGACGTCGCGATCGACGGCGGCATCGTCACCGAGATCGGCCGCGTCGGCCGGGGTCGGCGCGAGATCGACGCCGACGGCGCTCTCGTCACCCCCGGATTCGTCGACGTGCACACCCACTTCGACGGCCAGGCCACCTGGGACCCCTTCCTCACCCCGTCGTGCTGGCACGGGGTCACCACTGCGGTCCTCGGCAACTGCGGCGTCGGGTTCGCCCCGGCCGACCCGACGCGCCACGAGTGGCTGATCGGGCTCATGGAGGGGGTCGAGGACATCCCCGGTGCTGCGCTCCACGAGGGCATGAATTTCGACTGGGAGCACTTCCCCGAGTACCTCGACGCGCTCGACCGGATGCCCCGGGCGATCTCGCTCGGGGCCCAGGTCCCCCACGGCGCCGTGCGGGCCTACGTGATGGGGGAGCGGGGCGCCCGCAACGAGGCCAGCACCGCCGCCGACATCGAGGCCATGGCCGCGATCGTCACCGACGCCCTGCGGGCGGGGGCCCTCGGCTTCTCCACCAGTCGCACGCTCGGGCACCGGGCGATCGACGGTGAGCCGGTGCCGGGCACCTTCGCCGCCGAGGACGAGCTGTTCGCGATCGGCCGGGCCATGGCCGAGGCCGGACACGGCGTGTTCGAGCTCGCCCCGGCCGGGACCGGCGGCGAGGCTGCGGGCGACCCCGCCGACGCCCACGAGACCGAGATCGACTGGATCGTGCGCCTGGCCGAGGCCACCGGCGTCCCGGTCACCTTCCTCGTCATGCAGTCCCACGTCGCGCCCGACCGGTGGCGGTACCAGCTCGACGCCGCCCGGCGGGCCCGGGCTGCGGGGATCCCTGTCCACCCGCAGGTTGCGTCCCGGTGCTTCGGGATGCTGGTGGGCCACCAGTCGCGCGCCAACCCGTTCCGGACCCGCCCCACCTACGCGACGCTGCTGGACCTGCCGTTCGCGGATCGCATCGCGCGCCTGCGGGACCCCGAGGTCCGGGCCCGGATCCTGGCCGAGGCGCCCCCGCCGCCGACTCCGGGGACCATGTCGGCCCAGATGCAGTCGTCGATGTTCGCGGCGTTGTACCCGCTCGGCGACCCGCTCGACTACGAGCCCGCCGCCGACGCGGGCCTGCGCGCGATCGCCGAGCGTGAGGGCCGCTCCGTCGAGGAGGTCGCCTACGACCTCATGCTCGCCGACGACGGCCGGGCCCTGCTGCTGTACCCCCTCCTCAACTACGGCGGCGGGAGCTACGACGCGCTCCACGAGATGATCACCGACCCGGCGACGATCCAGGGCCTCGGTGACGGCGGCGCGCACTGCGGGATCGTGTGCGACGCGAGCATGACGACCTACCTGCTCTCCCACTGGGTGCGCGACCGTTCGCGTGGGCCCCGCATCGACCTCGAGTTCGCGGTGCGCCGCCTCACCGCCGACCCGGCCCGGCTCTACGGCCTCCACGACCGGGGCGTGCTCGCGCCCGGCCACGTGGGCGACGTCAACGTCATCGACTTCGAGCGGCTCGGTCTGGTCGCGCCCGAGATGGTGTTCGACCTCCCCGCCGGGGCCGGGCGGATGATCCAGCGCTCGACCGGCTACCTGGCCACCGTGGTGGGCGGCGAGACCGTGGTCGAGGCGGGGGAGTGCACCGGGGCGCAACCGGGGCGGCTCCTGCGGGGTCCCCAGGCGGCGCCCGACGCCTGACCGGCTCGGTCGGACTCCGGGTCGGCCGCGGGGCCCGTCGGGTCCGACGTCAGGACCGGGGGCCCGCGGGCTGGGCGCCGCGGACCAGCCGCCCGGGCCGGGCGCCGGTGTCCTCGCCGTCGCGGTGCACCACGGTGCCGGCGACGAGCGTGGCCACGTAGCCGCTGGCGGTCTGCATCAACCGACGGCCGCCGGCGGGCAGGTCGGCCACCAGGTGGGGTCGCTCGAGGGTCAGGCGGTCGAGGTCGACCAGGTTGGCGTCGGCCCGGGCCCCGGGGACGAGGCGACCCCGGTCGTGGAGCCCCACCAGGTCCGCGGTGTCGGCGGTCTGGCGCCGTACCGCGACCTCGATCGGGAGGCGCAGGTCGGGCGCAGCGTCGCGCGCCCAGTACGACAGCATGAAGGTGGGCATCGACGCGTCGCAGATCAACGAGCAGTGCGCGCCGGCGTCACCGAGTCCGGGGACGCAGTTGGGGTCGGTCAGCATCTCGTGGGTGACGGCCATCGTGCCGTCGGCGTAGTTCATCACCGGGAGGTACAGCTGCCCCCCGGGCGCCCGGAGGACGTCGAGCGCGACCGCGAACACCGAGCGGCCCGACCGCGCCGCCTCGGCCTGGATCGATTCGTCGGGGGCGGGGTCGTAGCGGGGCGGGTCGGTGCACGCGAACGCGGCGCCGAAGTGGGTGAGCGGACTGTGGGCGGCGTTCGCCTCGGCCTCGGCCACGATGCGGTCGCGCACGGATGGGTCGTCGAGCCGGGCGGCGCGCTCGGGGGCAGGGAGCCCGGCGAGCGACCGGAAGGTCGGCGACGCCACGAACGGGTGCACGCGCCCGTCGAGGCTCATGATCAGCCCGACCGGCCGGGTCGGGACCTGTCCGCGCATCGGCACGCCGTCGGCGACCGCGTCGGCGATGCGATCGAGCAGGGCCCGGTACTCGGTGGGCCGCACCGGCTTCTGCAGGACCGTGAGCGAGGTCGGTCGTCCGCTCACCTCGGCGAGGCAGCGGATGAGGGCGAACTCGGCGTCGAGGTCGTCGAGGTCGGCCACCACCTCGAGCACGCCCCGCCCGGTGGCGCCGAGGGCCCGGGCGATGCCGAGCAGCTCGTCGGCCCCGGCGGAGAGCGAGGGGGTGTAGGCGCCGCTCGCCGACTTGTGGTTCACCGTGCGGGAGGTGGAGAAGCCCAGGGCCCCAGCCGTCACCGCCTCGGCGACCAGCGCCCCCATGCGGGCGATCTCGTCGGCGTCGGGCACTTCGGTGTGGTCGCCGCCCCGGTCGCCCATGACGTAGCCCCGGAGGGCCCCGTGGGGGACCTGGGTCCCGACGTCGCAGGCGAACCGGCGGCGGTCGAGCGCGTCGAGGTACTCGGGGAAGGTCTCCCACTCCCAGGTGATCCCCTCGTGCAGCGCCGTGCCGGGGATGTCCTCGACCCCCTCCATCAGCTCGATCAACCAGGCGTGGCGGTCGGGCCGGACCGGCGCGAAGCCGACGCCGCAGTTGCCGGTGACGACGGTCGTGACCCCGAGGCGCGACGACGGGGCGATCAGGGAGTCCCACGTGACCTGGCCGTCGTAGTGCGTGTGCACGTCGACCCAGCCCGGCGTCAGCAGCAGGCCGTGGGCGTCGATCTCCTCGCGACCCCGGCCCGGGACCGCGCCGACGGCGGTGACGCGCCCCGCGTCGACGGCGAGGTCGGCCTCCCGGAGCGGTGCACCGGTGCCGTCGGCGACGGTCGCGCCGCGGACGACGAGGTCGTGGTCGAGGGTCACCGTCACAGTCTCGCGCGTCGGTACCGAGGCAGGGCTCGGCCGGGGTTCGGCCGGTGCTCGGTCGGCGCTCAGTCGGTGGCCAGGTCGGCCCGGGGATCGTGACGGGGGTCGGGCCGGTCCTCGAGGAAGGCCAGGGCCGGGAGGGTGATCTCGGCCCGCCGGATCCGGCCGGTGAACGGGAACGGCGGCCGGTAGTCGTCGCTCACCGGGAAGCCCCGGTCCTCGCCCAGGTGGAGCCGGGAGCCGCCGATCTGCCAGCGGAAGGGGAGGTCGCGGGGGATCGCCCCGGTGCCGATCGGCGCTCCGTCGGCCCGGAGGACCACGGTGCCACCCCCGGACTCCGCCCGGGTGTACTCGACCTCCACCGTGGTGGCCCCCGGGGGCAGCGGCGTGTCGGTCTCGATCCGGTGGGGCGTGCCGTAGCGGCTCACCACGAAGGCGGGCCGACCGCCGTGGGCCACCAGCGCCCAACCGCCGTTCCAGTCGCCCTGGGCGCACAGCACGCCCTCGGCGCCGTCGGGGACCGGGTCGGTCGTGACGACGAGGCGGAAGCCGCCGGTCAGCATCGGGGTCCCCTCCTCGACGGTGGGTGCGCCGGGGCGGTAGGTCCACCGGTACCGGGGCGGATGGGGTGACGGCTCCATCGCCACCACCCGCCCGGTGAGGGAGTCGTCGAGGGGGAGGACGTCGTAGCGACCCGCCTCGGCCCACCACAGCTCCTCGAGCCGCCGGAGCACGTCAGGATGGTCGCCGGCGACGTCGCGGGCCTCGGCGAAGTCGGCCTCGAGGTCGAAGAGGGCCCACCGGTCGGTGTCGAAGTCACGGCTCCCGGCCAGCACCGACTCGTCGGGGACGCCCTGGGACAGATGGTCGGTGGTGGCCTTCCAGCGGCCGTCGACGATCGAGCGGGAGCCCAGCATCTCGAAGTACTGCACGTCGCGCCCGGGGGCGTCGGGATCCGCGAACGAGGGGACCAAGCTGGCCCCGTGCATCGGCATCTGGTCGACGCCCCGCACGACGGTGGGCACCGGGATGCCGGCGGCGTCGAGCACGGTGGGTGCGAGGTCGATCGCGTGGCAGAACTGCCCGCGCACATCCCCGCGCGCCTCGGGGGCGATGCCGGCGGGCCAGTGCACGATCAGGGGCGTGCGGACCCCGCCGAGCCACGCGTAGCGCTTCCACATCCGGAACGGCGTGTTCCCGACCCAGGCCCAGCCCCACGAGTAGTGCCCGTAGGCCCGGTGGCCGCCGAGCTCGTCAATGCGGGCGAGCGAGACCTCGAGGTCGTCCTCCTGGCCCAGCGCCCACGAGTGCTCGTTGAACGAGCCGTGGGCCCCGCCCTCGGCGCTGGCCCCGTTGTCGGTGCAGACCATGACGATGGTGTCGTCGAGGATCCCGAGCTCCTCGAGGAAGTCGACCACGCGCCCGAGGTGGTGGTCGGTGTGGGCGAGGAACCCGGCGAACACCTCCATCTGGCGGGCGTAGAGCCGCTGCTCCTCCGGGGGTAGGTCGGCCCAGGCGGCCATGCCCTCCGGGCGCGGGGTGTTCTCGGTGCCGGGCGGCACGATCCCACGTTCGACCTGGCGGGCGAAGACGCGGTCGCGGCACGCGTCCCAGCCGTCGTCGAAGCGGCCCTCGTAGCGGGCGATCCACTCGGGCGGCGCGTGGTGGGGCGCGTGCATGGCGCCGGGTGCGAAGTACATGAAGAACGGCTGGTGCGGTGTGGTCTGCTGCTGCTCGGCGATCATCCGGATCGCCTCGTCGGCCAGGTCCTCGTTGAGGTGGTAGCCCTCCTCCGGCGTGCGGGGCGGGTCGACGTAGGTGTTGTCGCGGATGAGGTTGGGGGCCCACTGGTTGGTGTCGCCGGCGGGGAAGCCGTAGTACCGGTCGAAGCCGAGCCCGAGGGGCCAGCGGTCGAACGGCCCCGACTGCTGCTGGTCCCAGCGGGGCGCGATGTGCCACTTGCCGATCGCCATCGTGTGGTAGCCCGCGTCACCGAGGAGGCGGGGCAGCGTGGCCGCCGCCTCCGGGATGCGCCCGCAGTAGCCGGGGAACCCCGTCGGGACGTCGGTGAGGAAGCCCATGCCGACCGCGTGGTGGTTGCGGCCGGTGAGCAGCGCGGCGCGGGTGGGGGAGCACAGGGCGGTGACGTGGAACCGGTGGTAGCGCAGACCCCCTGCGGCGAGGCGGTCGAAGGTGGGGGTCTCGACCTCACCCCCGAAGCAGCCGAACTGGGCGAAGCCGGTGTCGTCGAGGAGGATCACCAGCACGTTGGGGGCGCCGGCGGGCGCCCGGGTCGCCGGTGCGAACGCCGGGGTCGAGTCGGCGATGGCCCGCCGGATCCGGGGTTGGGTCATGGGCGGAACCTAGACCGTCGGGCCGGGGCGCCGACGCCGCGGACGGCGGTCCGGGCCCGGAGGCACCCGGCTCGGGCAGACTGGCGATATGGGCCTGCCCGGGGACGCCTGCATCGTGGAGGTCGGGTGCAACGAGGGCGCCGGGCGCGGGGTCAACCCGAACGTGCCCATCGGGCCCGACGAGATCGCCGCCGACGCCCTGCGCTGTCGCGATGCGGGCGCGGCGATGGTGCACTGGCACGCCCGTGATCCCGACACCGGCGAGCAACGGCTGGGCGACGTCGACCTCTACGCCGCCGCGCTCCCGACCATGCGGGCGGCGGGCCTGCTCGGCTACCCGAGCTACCCGGTCGACGGCGTGGCGCCCCGGGCTCGGCTCGACCACGTGTGGGCGCTGCAGGCGGAGGCGGGACTCGAGCTCGCGCCCGTCGACCTCGGGTCGGTGTCGACCGTTCCGTGGAACGTCCACCTGCACGACTTCGTCGGACTCGACTGGCTCCGGACCCAGTCGGGGGTGGTCGACAATCCCCTGCCGTTCGTGGTCGATGCGGTCGACCGGGCCCGGGGCCTCGGCATGGTGTGCACGTTCGGGGCCTTCGACGTGGGCTGCAGTCGGATCCTGGCCATGCTCCACGAGTCGGGGCGGATCCGTGGCCCGGTGGTCCACAAGATCTTCCTGTCGGAGGGCTGGGCCGTCGGGCCGCGCCCGTCGGAGGCCGCGCTCGACCTGCACCTCGCGCAGCTCCCCGACGACCTCGACGTCGAGTGGATCGTCGTGCCCTACGCCCACTCCGACCCCACGGTGGTCGAGCGCCTCTGCCGTGCCGCCATCGACCGGGGCGGCCACGTGCGGGTCGGCATCGGCGACAGCCCGGGGGCCGACCCCACCGCGACCAACGCTGCCCTGGTCGAGCGGGCGGTGGGCTGGGCCGCCGCGGCCGGCCGACCGGTGGCGACGACGGACGCCGTGCGCACCCGCCTCGGTCTCACCGCGCCCTGAGACCCGGGACCTGAGACCGGGGACATGGGACCGATCGGTCCCGTGTCGGCTCAGGCGAGACGCTTGGAGACGTCCTCGCCCCGCACGATCTTGTCGCGGTAGTCGTCGAGCCAGCGGCTGAACTTGCCGGTGGCGTCGTCCGCGGCCGACTGGCGCGGGTACGCGGGGATCACGTAGTCGGGATCGAGCGGCGGGTGGTCGGAGGCGGGCTTGCGGGCCATCACGGCCTCGATCACCGGCTCCATCCGGGCCGCCTTCTCGGCCTGGAGGCGCTCGTCCCGCTCGATGAACTCGGGCATGACCTCCTTGGCCACCAGCTCGAAGCTCTCCATGATGTCCTCGTGGCGGTTGCGGCCCGCGGCCGAGGAGAGGATCAGGAGGTCGACGCCGCACTCCTCGTAGCGGCGGAAGTACTCACGCACCTGGTCAGGACTCCCCATCGCACCGCGCAGGCCGCTGGTGCCCGACGCCACCACCTTGGCACCGAGGCGGTCCTGGTTGGCGGCGGCGATTCGCACGGCCTCCGGGTCGTACCCGGCGTCGCGCCGCCGCTCCTGGTACTCGGCCCACAGGTCGGTGTGGCCGGGCCGGTGGTGGCCGAACACGTAGTAGTGCCCCAGCGAGTACCCCATGAAGTTGGAGCCCTCGGCGCCACGCCGCACGGCCTCCTCCGGATCGGGGTGGCACATGAACCCGGTGACGCAGGCGAGGTTGGCGTTGACGGCGTCACCGATGGGCACGCCCTCGGTGGCGAGGGTGGTGTAGTAGTCCTCGACCCAGGCCCGGGCCTCCTCGGGATCGAAGAAGGCGAAGCTGAGGGCACCGATCCCGCGCTGTGCGGCCATGTGGATCGTTTCGCGGCGCGTGCAGGCGACCCACACCGGGGGATGGGGACGCTGCAGCGGCTTGGGCACGACGTTGCGGGGCGGCATCGAGACGTGCTCGCCCGCGAACCCGGTGAACGGGGTCTCGGTGAGGCAGCGCAGGGTGACCCGCAGACTCTCGTCCCACTGGGCCCGCTTGTCCTCGGGGTCGATGCCGAACGCGTCGAGTTCGACGGCCGCCGAGCCCTCGCCGGTGCCGAACTCCACCCGACCGCCCGAGACGATGTCGAGGGTGGCGATGCGCTCGGCCTGGCGGGCGGGGTGGTTGATCGCTGCGGGCGCGTGCATGATCCCGTGCCCGAGCCGGAGGCGCTCGGTGCGCTGCGACACCGCAGCGAGGAAGACCTCGGGTGCGGAGGAGTGGCTGTACTCCTCCAGGAAGTGGTGCTCGACCAGCCAGAACGAGTCGAAGCCGTGGCGGTCGCAGAACTCGGCCTGCTCCAGCGCCTCGGCGAAGACGCGGGCCTCGTCACGACCGTCGTCGCCCCAGGGCCGGGGGACCTGGTGCTCGTAGAACACTCCGAAGCGCATGCCCGAGCCTATTCGGATCCACGGGGTGCCCGGCGCGTCCCCCGGACGGACGGTCCGCCTGTGCCAGCATGGCGCCGTGGCGCTGCCCCGCATCATCTCGGTCGACGACCACGTGGTCGAGCCGCCCGACCTGTGGTCGAGTCGACTCCCGGCCGGGCTCCGGGACCGGGGGCCCCGGGTCGTCCGGGAGAAGGCGGCGTTCGGGTTCGCCGGAGGGGTGTTCTCGTTCGAGCGCGACGCACCCGACGGCGACTGGTGCGACATCTGGCTGTACGACGACCTCGTCTACCCGTTCCCGAAGCTGTCGGCGGCCGTGGGCTTCCCCGACCTCGACAACACGCCGGTGACCTTCGACGAGATCCGGCCCGGGTGCTGGCAGCAGACGGCCCGCCTCGCCGACATGGACGCGAACTGGACCGACGCCTCCCTGTGCTTCCCGAACGTGCTGCCCCGCTTCGCGGGCCAGGCGTTCCTCGAGCGGCCCGACAAGGAGCTCGCGCTCGCCTGCGTGCGGGCCTACAACGACTGGATGATCGACGAGTGGTGCGCGGGCGCCGGACGGGGGCGGCTGATCCCGCTGACGATCGTGCCGCTCTGGGATGCGCACCTCGCCGCGGCCGAGATCCGGCGCTGCGCCGACAAGGGGAGTCACGCGGTCGCCTTCACCGAGAACCCTCAGCCGCTCGGGCTCCCGTCGATCCACGACCGGGACCGGTTCTGGGACCCGTTCTTCACGGCCTGCGCCGAGACCGACACCGTGGTCAACATGCACATCGGGTCGTCGTCGAAGATGCCCGCGACCTCACCCGACGCCCCGTTCATCGTGTCGTCGACGCTCACGTTCTCGAACGCGATGGGCTCGTTCTGCGACTTCATCTTCTCGGGCACCCTCGAGCGCTTCCCCGACCTGCGCATCGCGTACTCCGAGGGCCAGGTCGGGTGGGCGCCCTACGTGATCGAGCGGGCCGACAAGCTCTGGGCCGAGCGTGGGGCCACCGGGTTCGGCTCCGCGCTCCCGCACCCGCCGAGCAGCTACGTCGCCGACCGGATCCACTTCTGCCTCTTCGACGACGAGGTCGGGCTCGCCAACCGCGACCGCGTGGGCATGGGCCAGCTCATGTTCGAGGTCGATTACCCCCACGCCGACAGCACGTTCCCCCACAGTTGCGAGACGGCGGAGCGGATCTGCGACGCGGCCGGACTCGACGAGCGGGAGCGCTACCTGCTGCTGCGCGGGAACGCGATCCGGGCGTACCGGCTCGACCGCTACGGCATCGACGCCTGATCGGCGCCGAGCAGACGGTCGCGCACCACCGGGGCCAGCGCACCGGCGAGCTCGGCGATCTCGGCCTCGGACCAGGTGGCGGTGGGGATCCAGGGGTAGTCGACGGTGATCATCGGGTAGTCGGGGTGCCCGCTGATCCGGGCGATCGCCCCGGCCGATTCCCGCAGCTCGTGGTGCACGATGCACACCGTCGGGATCCCCGCCCACTCGAGCTCCACGGCGTCCCGCAAACTGCGGGCACTGCAGCTCCCTCAGCCGCCGAAGCCGGTGATGGCGACGGTGGCTCCCTCGGTCAACCGGGACCAGTCCCCGGGATCCGGTGGCACCGAGACCCCGGCCTTCACCACCTTCACCACGCCGGCCAGGTCCACCAGCGTGGCGAGTTCGGCGGCCAGTGCGTCGAGGAAGCGCTCGCTGTGGCCGAGGCCGTTCACCACGAGGCCGAGGCGGGCCCCGGCGAGCGACGCGGGCCGCTCGGCCAGGCGTCGGGCCCGCGGTGCGGACGGCGGGCCGCCGGTGGGGTCGAGGGCGACGATGCTCACGGCGTGAGCGTAACCCGCTCCACCGGCCGGGTCACGGCCCACGCGAGGTGGGGGAAGAGGATCCAGGTCTCGGCCATGCCGGCGCCGCCGGCCCCGACGATCAGGATGTTGGCGGGGGCGCCGAGGTTGACCCAGCGGTCGCGCGGCGCGGCCGTGGGGGCGGTGAGCCGGGGCCAGAGGTACTCCTGCATCCGCTCCTTCGACCACCCGGCGTCGACGAAGAAGCGCTGGTGCTCCTTGCCCACCACGTACACGACGTTGATGCCGTCGCCGAGGAACGCGTCGCCCGACATCCCGTGGACACGGGTCTCGGCGACCAGCGAGTCGCACACCCCTTCGGGGGTCCGGCTGGTGGAGTCCCACGCCGAGATCATCCGCATCACCGAGTGCACGGTGACCGCGCTCTCGTCGGGCGCAAAGCCCCGCTGCACGTGGAGCGGCCGCCAGCCCGGCACGGTCTCGTCCTCGCCGAAGCAGAACGAGTAGCGCAGCGGCCACGAGAAGGTCGCCCGGTCCAGCCCCCCGGGCACGG
>Ga0194133_10007672_pt1 | contig 12821 bp, 7 predicted proteins | sample TA2KigOf40mmetaG_FD_155448 | JGI IMG/M metagenome (GOLD analysis project Ga0194133, IMG submission 155448) | Freshwater microbial communities from Lake Tanganyika, Tanzania - TA2015055 Kigoma Offshore 40m | ecosystem: Environmental > Aquatic > Freshwater > Lake | place: Tanzania: Lake Tanganyika...
GCCAGTTGGTTGTGCTTCAATTGCAATCAAAACAAAAAGAAAAGAATTTTTCGTAACCGATCACAATTAAAGGAACTATGTTCAATCTTCTTCGACTGTCATCGATTCAATTTTAGACTTTTTTTTGAGTTATAAAAATCTTGCCAGAGAATTTGCTGACAAGGCTGACTCAAAAGAAAATCACTTTGATTGAGAATCCAACACTTTTAAGGAAAGATTTTTAGCTTTGCAGCTTCAGAGTTTGTTACGTTGACAAAAAAATCTCTTCTTTTGGCATGAGAAATTATATTTTTTTTATCATTCTTTTGGTAATCAGGTCAATCTATTGAGACAAAACTTGATGTAATCTTTGGCCCAAGTCACAAATGCAGAAAGGAGTATAAGAACTTAGTTCACGGAGTCGTCTATGACTGAGAAATAAGATTTAAGGTTGCAGGTTAGATCCTCAGCCATGCAATCAATTTTTTGCCTTAGATTGCAAAAAAATCAACAGGACCAGTCTAAGTGAGGGTCACAATGAACTGCATTGGCTATGATAAAGAAAACATTGGGTGAGTCATGGCCAGAATCTATATTGCACCACAGATTATTACCAAATTCAATGTTTGCTTGATAAATCTACCATTTTCTTTAAAAAAGTCCTCAAAATCAATTAAATAAAGATGTAAAGCTGATGTCAGAAACCCTTATATATTAAAATGGGCAAAGTCAAAATTTCCAGCATCGAAAATACCAAAATTGTAGATCTCTGACAGGGATTATCAGTTTTTAATTTGGTGATATGTGATCAGTTATCAAGTGAGTCTTATTGAAACTAATTCAATTTTCCATTTCAGCTGAAACTGATGTAACAAATATAAGTGGAGAAAATTTTTTGCCATTTAAATGAAAGACCGGCTAGAAATCGATGACTTTAAAGTGAAATAACACATATTCTTTTCAAAGAATTTTTGTTGATTTTATTTCCTGACTGCATATATCTACCGACCCATCATGATCTATCGATTTCAAGCCGTTTTATCTGTTGATCAAAGTTATTTGTCATGCTCATTGACTATCGATTAGCAACATCAATGGCAACTAAAGCTTGAATAAAAAAATATATTTCCCCTTCTCAATCTCCAGATAAGCTTAGATTGGACAAATGGAAACTACTGGTTCGGGGTTAAGATAACAACACGCTACAAAAGGCAAATAAATCAACTGTGTGAAAAGTTAATGAAGAAAGTTTGTTTTTCCCCAAAATAATTGCAGCCAAAAGATCGAACATTTATCTAATCCATCCTAAAATAAACCCCTTATCTGGGATCAATTTTTTACTTTCACAAAAAGTTTTGCTAGTGTGTCGATGCATTTATTGATTGTGAAACGTCCATCTTTCACCGTGGATTGCTTCTGAGAGTTTGATTGGCATGCCTGTAGCTTGATGGGCAAATGATTACTGGTACAAAACTTACAATTTCAAAGAATTTTTTGCACCATAGAAAGGGTTGCTCTAGTTTAATGGTGAAGTCTAATGGGTGAGAAAATGAGAATTATAATCTTATCTGCGTTTGTCTACAATTTTAGTCTTGGGTTGCACACCACCTGATACGTTAAAGCAGAATAATAGCACCTGAGAAGGTGCTCTTTCCAGTGCTTCGCTGGAGTCTGAATGTAACAGTCAGACAAGACGGATAAAAAGTTCTCGACATTTCCTCAAACCTGACCCCGGTGTAGAAGAGTGAAAGGTTATGCTGATTAACTAAGTGTAGGAGTATCACTTGGATTGATAATCGAATGATTTGCCAAGGTCTCAATCTGGTTTACAAAAACATCTCAGAATGTCCCAGGCCATTGTTTGCATGTCTGAGATTTTAGCCTCAAACCCTAGCATTTTTCCTCAAACTCAGGTCACAGAACGCCTCTTTGTTCTAATAAAACAATTATGTATCTTGTGAGTTGTTACAATAAATGATTATGATTAAGTTCATACTGTAATAAAAATTTCAATTATCTACTTTGTAAGGCTAATCTAAGATCTAAGCCAAGCTCTGTTAGTTTAGGGTTAGTCTTTTCAGAAGAAAGTATATTGCATACAAAGATTATGTTTTCTCCTCAGGAATGAAAAATAGATTTATAAGGATGAGATATGACTAACAAAGAAACCTAAAAAGGCTCAAATGGGTATGAAGGTCAGCATTTTGATTGAAACTGATTCAATTCATAAGTCTATGACTGACGATAGAAAAATACTTATAAACAATGATAAAAAGTTTTGTTGGATTGTTTTTGAGTTCTCGGCTGAAATAGGGTCATTTTTTTAACTTAGAAAGCCAAGTAAAAAAAGATACTTTGTAAGGACGTGAGGTGTGAAGGTTTTTCAGATGCACAAAGCTAAATTAACTTATCACTAATGATCCAAACTACTGACTCTGCTAACACTAGAAGAGGCACAATTAGTGATTGCTTAAGACACAATGAAGTTTTAGAGAGAGATAAAAAGATAGGCTTTCAAACATGGCTTAAGCTGGGGTAGACGAATAAAGTATTTTTTTCTGTATTTCAACCATTAAATGTGAGTTACTAGTTGTTTTAACAATCAAGCGAGATTCAAAAGGCTAGAGTGTGATCACTCAAAATCAACGTTAAACTTCAATCCTCAGTAAAGTACTGTATGTAAAATTTATTATAGATTGTATAGATTGCAGATATCCAATTGAAGCCTTTAAAAGAGTCATTAAGATGTAATTATTCTGACTGAGATCCACGATGCTTTCACAAACAATCAAGGGTGAAAGATTGTTGGCATGGCTAAAGTAATCTGAAAATTTATTGATAGGGATCACCCTAGACTTTTGAACCATAAACAGCTTTTGTTTAATATTAAACATTGGGAGCGGAAATCTTTAAACTAAAAAGTTACTGTACCTCAATAGAAAATTATAAATTAAGGTTAACTAAATGGCATTCGTTTTCAGGGTCAGAAACACGAACATAAAAAGAAAAATAAGAAGTTCTACATGGCTTTCACTATAAGAAGAGAAAATATTTTTTTTTTCAATTTGTTTGATGCAGTAGATCCTCTCAAATTAACTCCCACAAACATGTTAGAACTGGAAATTTTTTTACCCCAGGATGCAATAACTTTAGAATTTGCCTGTATTTTTCGTGATATTGAGTCCTGAAGTCCAGCATCTTCTTTTCATGTGAGAAACTAATAAAACTTTTTGAGAACAACAGTTGAAAATTTGCAATTTCGAGCTCTGGAAAATAAGACCTTTAACATCTTTGTTTTTTGTAAACAAGGAGATGATGCATGTTTGATAATTAATGAAAAGTTTGAACTTATATTTTTCATCCATCTATTCGTTGTTTTGAAAAGTTCTTTTTCTTGAATGTTTATTTTAAGGACACAACAAGTGCTCTTGAAGTTTCTTGAAGATTGCAGTGACGTTGTCAAACTTCTTTCAAGCTTTTTTTCATTTAGTGTCAGCAACAGGCTTTCTAAAATATTCAATAAGTCAAAGGGAATTTTAAAATATAAATTTCAAAGCAAGGTTAGAAGTTTATGCAACGTGTGAAAATTAAGGATGACACTTAGGAAGTTCTTTGTCTTACCGGTTTAAAAAATAGGGTTTAATTGAAATTGCTTTTATCCAAAAAGATTAATTACGACAGACAATTTATTATTAGAAGATTAACTAATTAAACTGTAGATAATTTGAATTTTTTAACTTGCTTGTTCTTCTGAAGGAGAAAAAGTTTTGAGAAGAGGTAGATGGTGATGACACTTTCAAAATGTGATTGTTGTGAACAAAGAAAGTTAAAAGAGGCCACATAGAAAATAAGCCTCAAATTAGACCTCATCAAACTTGATTATTTTATTTTAAAAATGTACAATTCAGCATACCTACACCCACTTTTTAAGCATGCCTTACAAAATCAATCCAGGAAAGGGCTGTTTGTAGGTGGGTATCAAAAAATGATTTTTGAATTTTTTGGGGAAGCCATGCTGCAAAGGGATGGGTAAGGAGATCTTTGATCCCAAGATAAGTGCTATGACCTATTGCCTAAATAAGGAACATCCAGCGGGGATGCTGATTACAAAGAAATATTAGCATAATTATTATAGTTTATACTAGTCTGACCCAAAAAGATAAGAACATATGCCAACGGATGAGGTGATCCAAAAGTAGCCAGAGGCATATCTCTGAGATGCAGAACGTAAGCTAAAGAGGTTGAAATAATAATTTCTTAACTATTTTTGATGGAAGGTGAGTTATACTATTCCAAAGGAAGAGATCAGGCATTGCCATGTAATCGAGTCAAAACTAGTTCCAAAAATGGCTTTTAAGAAAATCCTGAAGAGCATGTGTAAGATTGAACCTTTTATTGGGAAACGGTAATATAGAAAAGGTTAAAAAAATTTAAAAATTCTGATATATGAAATATAAAAATAGATTGATTAGAGCCTATGCTCAATAGTAAGCCCTGACTTAGAGACTAGAGGCAAAGTGCTAAGTGGTCTATGTCTGAGATGCCTGTAAAAATGGCTGTAAAATGATTTGGTGATTCATTATTCTTTGTTGCCTGCAATTTTAATGCCTATATATAAACCTAGGTGAAAAATTAATTTGAATTTCATTTAAACAAACTATATGAAATTCAATTGAATCTCTATCATCATTAATTTGTCTAAAAACTTAATAAATCATGTCTTTTTACTAGAATGCTTCAATGTAATTGTGCCTCTCATCTTTGTAACTAATGTTTGGGCCTTGACATTTTCAAATGCAAACAATAAACATCTCGAATATGTGAGAAGAAAAGCAGATTGTTTTGTAGCTCTTTTCATCTTATGAGGAATTTTTTCACAAAGCACAACTTTTGTTAAAACAAATATGAATTTTCTTTTGTTGGTTATTAAACAAGAAATTCAAGTGGCACAAAAAACCGCATTGTTTGAAAAACTTGATTTTGTGTTCAGTCGTTTTTCCTGAAAATTTTGAGCAAATTGTTTGAAAATTTATTTTATAGCAAAATAAGTATGCTGTCATTTGACTTCAAGAGTTTTGGAATCTCAAAATAAGTATGCACATTTTCATGTCTAGTTACTTTTAAATCAGAGATGGACTTTGACCCGACCCAAGCATCTGACCCCTCAGTAAAGAAGGGATACACAGATACTTTTCGACCTAACCCAATGAGATTTTTTTGACCCAAAGGTAAAAAAATTGAAAATTGATTTTCCAGAAGCAGCAAAAAAAATTACCAGTCCCAGCTAGGTCCAAAATTTTTGACCCAGACCCATCACTATTATTTGATGTAGATGTAATTTGAAAATAAGTTTATTGGAGATATTTCAATCTCAATCTAGGTTTTCTCAGATTGTCATTCAAAGCATCTAACCACAAGTTGAAGCTCAGAATTTACTACTATTAGGGTAAGTCCTGAGTGCCACATTTGATACACAATGAAGTCCGTCTTTATGATTGTGAAATGGTCTTTTTTTGATTGGCAGCATTACACTTTTCAGTGGATTTCTCTTTTTAAAAATAACATTGGCGCCCGTAGATGCAGAGTTTTAGAAAGGCTTCATACACCTTGGACTGAATAATGATTGATTCCCTCGATTGTATATACCCCTAGCTGTTTACTAAAACTGTTAGCTAACCTTCCAATAACTAAGTTCTAAAATGTAATGAAACATAACAAACAGGGACGCTTAGATAAGTCAGGAATCATTTCCAAAAAAGAATATTCTTGTCAATTTTCTTGCAAATAAGGTCCTCATTTTGTAGCCACAGTTGTCTATACATTTATTTTCAAGTACGAAAGTAAGAAAACGTCTAATTTTTGTGTGGCTGTATATCACTGTCTCTAGCAGCCACCTACAACGAGGTGGATTTAAAAGTAAAAATAATACGACAGAAAATGAGATGAAATAAATCTTTCAAAAGGGTTCAACCTTAATGTAAAGTAAACAAAGTGTAACAACAAAAAAAGATTTGTAACTTGAACATTTCAAAATTTTATTGTTTGCACTTGAATTTGAAATATTTTCTGATGAAATCATAAAATGGAAAAACGAATGAGAAAAAATACTTTTAGGTTCCCGTTCGAGTACACATCATGTTATTGAAACTCTTTATTACATAAAGGGTGCAGGCGCTGATCCGAACCAACTGCAAAAAAGGTTAGCTAACACAAGAAAAGACTACAGAATTAATAGTAATAATGGATTATAACAGACTGGCGGTTATAAAGCCAAAGTCCATCAGATTATTTCAAATGTTGGTAAGCCATATTGTTAAGGGGTCGCTGTGGCTGATAACTAACATCTAGATTTATGTTAATAGGCCCAAATCTTTACAAAAAATTAAGTCTCATCCCAAGCCCTACATAGTAGTGATGGGCCGGGTCGGGGCTAAACCCAACCCGAATATCAATAATGACCTCCCTTTTTACTGATATAAGCTGTTGGAAAAAACTTTCAAAACTTGCAACTTTTTGCTGATCTTAAAAAAGGGAGAAAGCAGCAATTTTTGATTTGAAACATTGAAATGCGGGTCATTACTGATTGCAAAATTTTCCTCAATCATCGTGATTTTGCGATAAGAAATAGTATTTTATCTCTTTGTGAAAAGTTTGTTGGCAAACATTCTACTTGGTTTGTCAATAATATTGCTGTTAGATATTGAAGAAAGTTGATCTTGTTGGGTTTAAAAAATGACTTCTTATTAAAATAATACCCGGGCGTTTCTCTTTGTTTCCGTTTGAAAGTTTAGAAGTCTCATTTATCTTCTAGTTAGTATTTTAACCAGCTTGCTTTCATTGTCTTTGTTTGTCGCTGGCTGGCTGTCTTTTTGTTTAATGTAGAGCATAGAAAATATACTTAACTTCATCTGCATCAATGTTACATCTAAGTATTTTTTTCAAATCTTGAAAGAAAAATTGACTTCTATAGTCTGATGTGAATATTCTTCAAGACTGATAGCCATTTTTTGGGTTGAAGAAAAAGATGAAGAAAAGAAGGAGGAAGAAGAAGACCACTTTGATAAATCGTTTAAAATTGCAGTCAAAGTCATTCAAAATGAAGGTGAGTGCCAAGCTTCAACATTCATTTTTGTTGCAAAATTTACAGTTATGTTTTAGGGCAGAATTTTGAACAGAGAATGCTTAGTTTAACAAACTGGTTGAAAAGGAGATGAATTTAATTGGAATTACGTGATTGATTTTTATCATTTTACTTATAAGCTCACTGGTACTTAATACAATATGGAATTTTGATGAGATAGGTGGAAAATCAGACTTAAAAGTGATTTGATATGTAAATACCTATTTTAATTTTGACAATGTCTGAACTAATGAACAAACTTAGCTGCATGAAATTTTTTATGTACTTTTGGAAAGTTTGATATCTTTTGCTGAACATCACCATCCCAACCCCCAGAACCTGAACGTTTAACTTTTAATCATTGTGGTGGGCCAACAGTGGTCAGAAAACTTTGATTGTTCTCCATGGATAAAGGGATTTTTGATCTAAGGTTTTTAATAAGTAAATTACACGACCTTTCAATTTAAATCAATTCAATTAAAAGCCTTCATTTCTGGCTCATTATCTCAAAGAATAATGGCATGTCCACTCCATTTACATTGATAATGATGTAGACTGTAAAAATGCAAAAAGTAACAAAATTGCTTCTCATATTTCTTGTCAGTGCAATTTAGTTTGCTTGATCACTTTACTTTCAATAATACCACCTACTTTTCCCTTTTGATACTAACCACATTCTTTTCAACCCAACTGTAAATATTGATGCGAAGCTTGATGGCCAATTCTGACCACCAGATTTTCCAGATCACAAAAATCATTGAAGTATTTAAGCCTGCCTCTTTCTCAAATAAGCAGTTAGTATTTTATCAGTCTCAATTTATCATAATTTTGACGTTTGAATTATCATACCTGTATTTGAATTTATAATGTTGAAAAACTTTACTTAAGGTTAGATTAAAAAGGTTCTAAAAATCAGCTAATGTTTAATTTCGAAAGGAAAATGTGATTGAATTCTTTCTCAACCCAAACTTTTTTTGTTGCAAACACACAAAATTGTTTAAGTACTTGCACCATAGGTAATGATTGAGAGTGTAAAAGAACTTAATTTTCGTTTTAAAAAGCTAGGTTTGATTCCTGCATGGTAAAACAGGCCTCTTCCACTTCACATCTTTTCTCTTGCATTGTCCACTTCATTTTATTATTCTATTCGGTCTTGCCATTCATGGAGAGAGAGTGCTTATGAGAATAAGCTTCTCAAAAAAAAGCCTGAATACCATCCATGCATATTGTAAGGATAGCCATGAAAGATTAGATTGCCTAAAATACTTTCTTACCTTGAGTCTAAAACTATCAAGCCATATCAAGTGGTTACGAAATTGCTCATAGTATTGTGCTAAAATTCTATCCTGGAAGTCCGGGTTTGATTCCCGGTCCTAGCCTCCATTAACACCATTCAAGAAGAAAAAGAAATGATATCCGCTCATGGAAAATTATTCAAACTGTATACTAAAAACTTGTCGTTCATGCTTTAAAAAAAGACTTTAAAAGTATTGTTAATATGATTATTGTAACTAACAAATCCAAGAGCTCAATAAAGAACGTGAATATGTGAACATTTGTTAGTTTGTAGATAATATGAGAATGAAGATAAGAGCTCGGAATGGAAATAAAGTCTAGCAGACAATATTGAATGGCTTAGATTATATATGATGTTTCAGGTAGTATGAGACTTTCACAAGATTGTGCCTGAAGTAAAGCAATTTGGTTGATGACAAGTTGTAAAGCCCTGTAATTAATTCAACTTTTCTTTTTCTGTAACACATTGTTGGATTCTGAATGGGATTGGCCAGGACCTTAACTCTAAATAACTGAAAATCCTTCTGTTTCCCAGGATAAAATATTCCTTCACTCAAAGTAAATTGCGTGACGAGGCTCTCCCTCATTCTTCAATGCAAAAGGCCTTCTTTCAATTAGTCATGAAAGCATGAGTGTGGATAACAGGACAGGCAATTTTCAGTTAACAAAGCGCCATTTTTTCTTCTTTTCTTCTCTATATTGGACAAAACTTTCACAGAACAATCGATCTTTATGGTTACAGATACTTTAAAAAGTCCTCACACAGCAAAAAAGTTCCTCCTCAACATGCTTTTTTAAATAAAACAGTTGAAAGAGCTTCTTGGAAAAAGTATAAAAAGTAAGTGAATGATTAATTCTGCGATTCCCTCTCTTTCTTAGCCCTTTAATGTAGGTAGGTTATAGCTCAATGTTAGGCTTGCTAAAATATTTGAAGACCGAATTCCTGTCTCAACTCTTCCATCTGTAACTTGCAGATTGTGATCATTCCTTCCCTTTTCTGAGGCCTTTTTTGGCTTGATTTGATAGGATGCCAATGTCAAAGCCAATCACATATTTAGTTCGCAAATGGCCTTTTTGGAAAGAATCTAAGGCTTTTTATGATCTTGTGTGCCTTGCTGATGAGGAATACCTACCCAAGGGATCAAATCGCAATCCCTGTTCTATGCAAGTCCCGAGCAAAAAACATAAACTACAGACTCACACTAAGCAAGATTGCCTAATGCCATTCTTTTAATAAGAATTACATGTTTCTTCCTTGATCGAGTGGAAAAGATCTATCAATAAAATGCTTGTTGCTTCATATAAAAGTGGAAAATTCTTAGATAATCTTGGCTATAATGCCTCTGTAGCTCAAGCATATTACCTCTAATACTCTTGATAGTTTTCTTCTTTCACAAATTGTCATGAGTAACAAATTGGACAGTAAAAGTAATTTGGATCCGAAAATACTCCACGAAGAATTTGGATTTTTTAAGTATAAAATACTGCAATGCTGATGCACTACATTTTTTGAGAAGGATCTGTTTAAATCTTTGCTTTTGCTTTTAAAAAGACGTTTTCTCCAACTGTTACATTTTGCTTTAACAAGTAAAATGAGGGAAAAAGGGTCAATAATAAGGAAAATATTATTTGCTTTTTCAAGACATAATTTCTTAAATTTATCACCAAAGCTAATTTCATTGATTTGATTCTGATAACATCTGCATACATAGTTACCAGATTTAAGCTCTGAATTATGTTCCCCAGACTTTCCTATATCCTCTGGATTTGTGAGGATCACTGAAAACCTAAGAAACATGGGCCCAAAAATCATGCACACAAATGGGAATGCAAATTTTTCCTTCCTGCTTGAAAGATTTATGTCACTTTTGGTACTGAAGAAATCTTTATGTACAACAGCTGCACAAATTACAACTTTATAGCACATAATTTTTGCAAAGATTTGAGGCTTCAGAGAAAGAAATTTTCTTCTGGAAATATTTCAATTTATATAAAAGTATTTATGCTACCTAAATACTGTTTTCCAGACAATAATTTGAACAACAAAAATGAAGTGTTACAACTAACAAGCTTATCATTTTGCCAACAATATGATAGATTGTCATTGATTTTGATTAATTGATTAAAAATTTAACAGGTTAAATAGAGAAAGAGACACTTAACTAATTCTGTGAATTACTTTTTGAGATGATAATAATAGAGGGCACTAGTAACTTTTCAAGGTGGCTGCACTGATAAAAATTCGGCTGTTGAGAGTTTTTTGTTCATGGCAAAAAACTATTTACACTAGTAATAAGGTCAAATTAAGTCTATTTTTCACTTCACTTACAAGGTAGGGAGTCAGGGTGGTACAGTGGTAAAAAGCTGGATTTCCATCCCAGCAACCTGGGTTTGACTCCCGCCTTAGTGAATTACCACAAAAAAAGATCAAAACCACCTAGTGTGCCTTAAAAATGACTGCGAGTTGCAAGGCGTACTAAAAAAATCTTAAAATAGAAATGTTAGTTACACGAATTGTTATTAAAAGATGTCTGTTGGTCGAAAGATTTTAGGTCAGCCTGTGCTTGGTATGCTTCCATAGTGCCTTACTTTTGCTTCTTTTTCTACCCCTTCATGGTTAGTATGAAAAGAAAAAGGTTTTTGAAAATCCAAATAGATTATATTTTTCTTCTTTTTACAAATAAGGTAGGCGATTTACCAAACAGGAGAAAAAGTTTATCTGTTTTTTTAGCTTGTACAGAACCAAGTGTGATTTTGCTTTTATTTAGCCACTGACCCTAAACCCTTAAAATAACAAAACTAACAAAATTTTGCTTTTTGGCATTTCCAATATGGATTGTATTATTATCATAATCAAAAGTCAGATGTTGCAGTGCGTAATTCGATTAATTAATGAATTGTCAGGCAACCGTATTAGGCTAATTTTATCAATGCCCCATTTTTCAAGCTGATAAATCTCTTGCTTTCTCTTTCAACCCTTTCATGGTCAGCATAAAGATTCTAAATCATGGAAATGCTCACATCAGTTATGTACTTCCTGGACAGAGTAGATTTCTAGTGCATATCCTTTACAAGTGAAGGATATATTCATTCAACAACAAAAACTTGTATGTGAATGTAGAACTGCATAAAAGCAAAAAAACCTCGAATTGAAACACAAAAAATAAAAACCTACCATTTTCTGCCTCATCCTTTTGAAACTTTTCAGTTGATTTAATTGCAACTTTCATGTTTTCTTCATCTTGACCTCTTTTTTTGCGTCCTCTTTGCTGCTGTCGGTCAGGATCAAGAAAAGTGACCAAAATAGAATTTCCAGCTATGTGTCCATTAACAGCAATGCTCTTCACATAAACAGCTTCTTTACCAGGATTTTCAAAGTCCCAAGGTCTGCGACGAACTGTGGAAACAATGTCTCCTCCGGAGACTAATGCCAGAACTGTAATTAACACGGATGCAAATGTTGAGCTTGACTCCATTTTGAAAGTTTTTTTCTTCCTCCAAGAAAAAAAACTTTGTTTCTTCACTCTTTTAAAATCTTCGAATTTGGAACAACTTGTTGGAAGTTTTTTCTAAGATTCATTTTTGTATAAAAGTAAACCTGAAAAAGAAAAAGAAGCAGTAATATTAATTTGCTTTTTGATTGATTGAGTGGCTTATCAATGTTAAAAGCAAACAATTGTAATCAAAATTAAGCCACAAGGCCCATTCTCTATGACTTAATGAATTAAATTTATTGATTGCATAAGATGCAATTAGTCATGAAATATAAAATCATGTAGCAGTATGGCTATGAAATCTTGGTTTCAATTCAATCTACCCACTGACCCCTTTCATCCCTGGGTTGCTTCTTAACTCTCAAATATTAGAAAAAATTGACAAGTTCAGTGCTATGCAAGTGAAGAAGGTGATGACTTAGGAAACTTTTGCGTTGTACCCTTTCAAGGAGTGATGGGTCTGGGTCAAAAAATTTTGATCCAGGTTGGATCATTTTTTTGATACTTGGGTTAGGCCAGGTCGGGTCAGCCACCTCTGGGTCTGTAAAGTTTCACCAAAAAATCGCCAGTTTTCAATTTTTTCCCTTGGGGTCAAAAAATACCCAGGTCAAAGGCGGGTCAGCCCCTTTTTTACTGTGGGTCAAAAGTATGCTCGGATCAGGTCGGGTGAGGGCCCATCTCTACTTTCAAGTCAAGATAATTAACAATGAATTGTTAATTTGACATATTATATTAGAGAGGCAGATCAGATCATTTCCAATGTACAAAAGGGACTGTAAAAGTCACAAAAGCAACCAACATATTGGAAAAATGATGAAAAGGTAAGACTTTTGTTACTTTTGGAGGGATTGAAAATGCTTATAAGTATGAAGTGATTCATGATATAATTGATTGAGTAAGGAAACAAGTTTTAACAATGAAGAACAAATGAA
>Ga0194133_10007673_pt1 | contig 12820 bp, 16 predicted proteins | sample TA2KigOf40mmetaG_FD_155448 | JGI IMG/M metagenome (GOLD analysis project Ga0194133, IMG submission 155448) | Freshwater microbial communities from Lake Tanganyika, Tanzania - TA2015055 Kigoma Offshore 40m | ecosystem: Environmental > Aquatic > Freshwater > Lake | place: Tanzania: Lake...
GGAAAAGAATACATTCCTTGGAACTGGATATATTAATCCTATGAGTACATTTCTTCGTGACCGTAAAATGGGAACAACCTATCAAATTGGGCATGGGTATCATGAGTTTACTGATGTTCTTCTCAAGAATCTAAAAGATAAGTTTCCTTCAATGAACTTTATCGGTATTCGTGTTCTTGAGAGTCGCAATATGAGTCGGTTTGTTCAAATGTATCATTCTCAAGGTGAGAAAGATTATGAAAAAATTCAGAGTGACTGGAAAAAACTCAAGAGTTTTACTATCACCAAATCTGGATATGATGCTTATTTTGGTATGTCAGCATCAGCACTTTCTCAGGACAGTGAGTTTGAGGTTCATGAATGTGCAACCAAAGCACAAATCAAATCTGCCTTTGTAAAATCCCTGAAGACTAAGAAACTAAATAAGAAAGTTCTTGGTGAATTTATTTCTTTGGTAGCATGAAACAAAAATTTCCATTTGATCATGTAGTAAAGTATGATACTAAAGAAGTTTGGGTGAAGTGCGATAGTAGTATTACTGCTATGGGACTTCCTACTTTGGTAAGTAAATATTATCCTGGATATACAGCTAAAATAGCAACAGAAGAATACTTGAATAGGTATCGTAACCAGTTGGTGAACTGACCACTAGGGTCCAAACAGGGCCCTTTTTTGGTTTATAATGACTATGTTGAAACGAAAAAAACATGGCACTTTCTTCCGACTACATCAGGACCTCACTTCAAAACCTTTATGGTAGTACTGTCACTGGTGCTGATATTCGTGCTTGGTGTAATCTGAATGATGCTAACTATCAAACTGTCACTAAGAAGTTGGACCAATTTAAAGTTGGCCGTGGCAAATGGAATCTGGAGGTAACTCAACAAAAAGTGGAAGAAATCGAACGAACTTTTCAATCACCTTCTGTAGTTCCTCCCATCGAACAAAACCTTATTCCTGATAAAGATGATACCTTCGTCCGCTTTGGTAACTTTGCTGATATTAAAAAAATTATTCAGTCCCGTCTCTTTTATCCTACGTTCATTACGGGTCTTTCGGGTAATGGTAAAACGTTCTCCGTTGAGCAAGCTTGTTCTCAACTAAAACGTGAACTGATTCGTGTAAATATTACTATTGAAACTGATGAAGACGATCTTATCGGGGGTTTCCGCCTTATTGATGGGAATACTGATTGGCACAACGGTCCCGTCATTGAGGCACTGGAGCGAGGAGCAATCTTGCTTCTTGACGAAATCGACCTCGCTAGCAACAAAATTCTGTGTCTACAATCCATCCTTGAAGGAAAAGGTGTCTTCTTAAAGAAAATTGGTCGTTGGGTAAAACCTGCTGCTGGATTCAATGTTATTGCTACTGCAAACACTAAAGGTAAGGGTTCTGATGACGGTCGTTTCATCGGCACCAACGTGCTCAATGAGGCATTCCTGGAACGATTCCCTGTGACCTTTGATCAATCCTACCCCGCTCCTGCTGTTGAGCAGAAGATCCTGGAAGGCATCGCTCTGGATCTTGGCGTGGAAGACCGTGACTTCTGTAAGCGTCTTGTGGACTGGGCAGACATCATTCGTAAAACATTCTTTGATGGTGGTATTGAGGAGATCATTAGTACCCGTCGCCTTGTTCACATTATCCGTGCTTACAGCATCTTCCAAGATAAGGCAAAGGCAATTCAAGTTTGTGTGAATCGTTTTGACGATGAAACCAAGCAAGCCTTCTTGGAACTGTATGATAAGGTTGATGTTGATTTTGAAATGCCTAAAGAGCAAGTGGATTACAATCCTCATATTGACCAACCCACTCCTTTCTGATAGAATATGGGGAGGTAAAACTATCTCCCCCTTTTTTATTATGGATGAACATCCTTATTCTGAGTATACATTCAAATTCAACTCAGATGACAAAATTGAAATTGCAAAAACACCTGTGAGTATGACTGAACCTACCAATCATCTTTGGAAGTATAATGAAGATAAAATCCTGAAAGACATTCAGGATTATGTTACTGGAACTTACAAGAGCCACTATTGTGGACAAGAAGCAAATTACAAGAACATCCAAACTATTGACCTAATGGCAGCAAAAGAACTTGCTGCAAATTTCTGTCAAGCAAATATTCTGAAGTATGGCAGTCGTTATGGTCAAAAAGACGGACGTAACAAGATTGACCTCCTTAAGGTTATCCATTATGCTATGCTTCTTCTGCACTTCGATGGGCATTACTCTCGAACCAATAATGGTCTGACTGAATTCCGTTGATTATGAAACTTCAAGACAAAACTATGAAACTCTCTGACAAAACTCTGACACTCCTGAAGAACTTTTCTTCTATCAATCAGTCCATCCTGTTTAAAGAAGGTAGTAATCTTCGTACTATTTCTGTGATGAAGAATATCCTTGCAGAAGCAACGATTGAAGAGGAACTGCCCAAAGACTTTGGTATCTATGATTTGAATCAGTTTCTGAATGGTCTCAATCTCCATCAGAATGCTGAACTTGATTTTCAGAACGATGGTTATGTCGTTATCAAAGAAGGTAAGTCTCGTTCAAAATACTTCTTTGCAGATCCTAACGTAATCATTACTCCTCCCGAAAAGGAAATTGTTCTGCCGAGTGAAGATGTTTGTTTCCTTCTTGATACCAAAGAACTTGATAAGCTCCTTAAAGCTGCTGCTGTGTATCAACTTCCTGACCTGTCTGTGGTTGGTGAAGCAGGTGTGGTGAAACTAGTTGTTCGGGATAAGAAGAACGATACTTCTAACGACTTCTCTGTGGTTGTTGGTGAGACCGATGAAACTTTCTCCTTCAACTTTAAGGTAGAGAACATCAAGATTCTTCCTGGTTCCTATGAGGTTGTCATCTCACGTAAACTTCTGTCAAGATTCAAGAATACTGGATTCAATGTGACTTATCATATTGCTCTGGAACCCGATTCTACCTTTGGTTGATGGAATTTCTTTTATATTTGAGCCCTCAGGGACAACAACTTATTCGTGATCTTATTTCGGCAAAGTTTCATATTCATGAGAATGTCGGTCTTTGTCGAAATAATCAAGTCTTTGGGTACACTACATATCCTAATAAGTTTGTAGTTTGTACTAAAAATATCAAGACAAGTGGATTTGATCCTCACTTCTATATTGAAGAAACTGTCAATCATGAATCTGTACATGCGGCTCAGTTCTGCAATAACAATAAACCTTTTGGTATTTCCACGAAGGTAATGCCATTACCATGGAACAAGGTTCAAGATGTTAAGAAGTCTTTGTCTATTTCTTATACTAGTGTTCAAAGAGAACATGAGGCTTATTTTTATGAAGACAAACCTGAAAAGGTTCGTTATTTTGTGAGAAAGTATTGTTTTTGATATGAATATATTCGTTACTTCTCCCTGGCCAGCGGAGAGTGCTATTTGTCTTCCTGACAAACACATTGTCAAGATGCCTTTAGAGTGTTGTCAGATGCTCTCTATCGTGGCATCAGACAAGTGGGGACACGGGTATGGAACCCTCCCTAAGACCGATGGAACCCCCTACAAGACCGACAAAGGGGCTTTTCGAAATCATCCCTGTACTAAGTGGGCTCTAGGGAGTATTCATAATGCCTACTGGTTAATCAAGTGGGGACTGAACTTGTCTGATGAATACTACCTGAGGTATAATAAAACTCACTCCTGTTACAAGACTCTTGTGGATGCATACTACTTGTTTCCCAAAGGTAAGATTACAGAGGTGACTCCATTTGCTCGTGCTATGCCCGAGGAATGGAAGTTTGATGAAACCATTGATACATTTGAAGCATACAAACGATACATCGCATCCAAACCTTGGGTTGCTGATAACTATCTTCGTATGCCTGAAAGAAAACCTGATTGGATTTGATTATGACAAGTGAATTTCTTTATGTTGAAAAATACCGTCCTCAAGTAATTGATGACTGTATTCTTCCTGATGAAACTAAAAAAACATTTAAGGAGTTTGTCGAGAAGGGAGAGATTCCGAATCTTCTTCTCGCAGGTCCTCCTGGCATTGGTAAAACTACTATTGCAAAAGCACTGTGTAATGAATTGGGGGCAGATTATTATGTCATCAACGGATCCGACGAAGGACGTTTCTTGGATACTGTACGGAACCAAGCAAAGAACTTCGCTTCGACCGTTTCACTTACAGGGTCTTCTAAACACAAAGTCATCATCATCGATGAGGCTGATAACACAGGCAACGACGTACAACTTCTACTACGGGCAAATATTGAGGCATTTTATAACAACTGCCGATTCATCTTCACCTGTAACTACAAGAACAAGATTATTGAACCCCTTCACTCAAGGTGTGCAGTCATCGACTTCACAATCAAAGGAAAACAACGAGTACAACTTGCAGGCAATTTCTTTCAGAGGTTGCGGTTTATCCTTGATCAGGAAAAGATTGAGTATGATGAAAAAGTCGTTGCGGAACTCGTATCCAAACACTTTCCCGATTTTCGACGTGTTCTAAATGAAATTCAGAGGTATTCTACTGGTGGTAAAATTGACTCTGGTATTCTTGCATCATTCTCTGATGTTTCCGTAAATGAACTTATTAAAAATCTCAAAGATAAAAACTTTACTGAAGTCAGAAAGTGGGTGGTCTCCAACTTGGACAACGATGCTACTAGTCTACTTCGCAGGATTTATGACGCCTCTTTTGATTGTCTTTCACCCCAGTCTATTCCTGCTGCCGTTCTTGTTATTGCTAAGTATCAATACCAATGTGCGTTCGTGGCTGACCAAGAAGTAAATCTTCTAGCTGCTCTTACTGAACTAATGTGCGAGTGTGAGTTTAGATAATGGAACTTAAGGATTGGTTAAACTCTGTTAACTTTACCAAAGAAGACCTTTCTGAGGATATCAGTTCTTATCCTCCGTTTATTGTCAATCGTTGTTTATCTGGACATATTGATTGTATTTTATTTGCAAATGAGATGAATATGAATGCGCATCTTCCAAAAGATATGCAATATTCTTTCTATCTAAATAGTCTTAGGAAACGGAAGAGATTTTCTCCCTGGCTCCGTAAAGATAAAGTCAAAGATTTAGAATGCGTTAAGCAGTACTATGGTTATAGTAATGAGAAAGCATCCCAAGCTTTGAAGATTCTAAATAAAGAACAACTTAATTTTATTAAACAACGACTTGAAACTGGCGGAACGAAATGACTACTCAAACAATTGAACCACAAGTAAACTGGTCTCCCGATATGATGGTGGAGGTCGTTTTGAATGAACCTGATGATTTTCTGAAAGTTCGTGAAACTTTGACTCGTATCGGAGTTGCATCCCGTAAGGAGAAAAAACTCTATCAGTCTTGTCATATCTTACATAAGCAAGGTAGATATTACGTTGTTCACTTTAAGGAACTGTTTGCTCTGGATGGTAAACATACAAACCTTACAGTGAATGATGTTCAACGTAGGAATCGTATTACTAGACTTCTTTCGGATTGGGGTCTTATCACCGTAGTAAAAGAAGACTCTATTTCAGATATTGCTCCTTTGAATCAAATCAAAGTTCTTGCCTATAAGGATAAGAACGATTGGATTCTGGAACAGAAGTATAATATTGGTAAGAAAGGAAAGGGTCAGGAAACCGAATGATTTTGTGGGGAGTTCAACACTCCCTTTTTTTATGCTTGTTGTATAATTAGTAGTGGATGCCGAAAGGATCCACAAAATCAAACCTCGCTTTTTAAGGAGCTACCATAATGACTAATCTTACGAGATATACTGCTGCGGATCTTCCTAACCTTCTGGATAAGATCACTCGAAACAGTATTGGGATGGATGAATATCTTGATCGAATCTTCAATGTTCATGAAACTACATCAAACTATCCACCATACAATCTTATTCAGATAAGTAGTGTAGAATCTCATCTAGAGATTGCTCTTGCTGGATTCAAAAAGGAGGAAGTTCATGCGTACACAGAGTATGGAAAACTTTATGTCGAAGGACAAAAATCAGATTCCGAATCGGACAGGACGTTTATCCACAAAGGTTTGGCTCAAAGAAGTTTTAAACGAGCCTGGACATTATCGGACGACACAGAAGTTTCCAATGCCACATTTGAAGACGGACTCCTTAGAATTGAACTGAAAAAAATTGTACCAGATCATCATGTTCGTAAGGACTATATCTAAATAAAATAAAAAATGAAATCTTTCAATGAGTTCAAAACAATATCATATAAGAATGCATCTCCCCACACTGTTTATTCTGGAGGAAAACAAAAACAAATTCCTAAAGGAAAGGCAGTTCCTAAGAGATCATCATCAAGTGCTGGTGGAGACGGTGGTGAATAAATAGAATTGAATATCGTCGGCGCAAGAGGGGCAAGTGGCAAAATCCACTTGACGCCCCTCATTTTTATTGGTATAGTAGTTAGAGGTATTGGAGTATTATGACTGTAAAACTTGCTCATTTGAAATCTGGAGAGAATATTATTTCTGATATTCAAGAGATATTAGTTGGTGAAGGAGAAAATAGTAGAGTTGTAGGGTATCTTTTTAATAAACCACAAGTGGTTCTTCTTAAAGATTTTGAAATTGTTTCAAAGAACAACGAAGATACACTTAAGCACTCTTTTGATATCAATCTTTTTCCTTGGATTCCCTTTACTAAAGATGAACAAGTTCCAGTTCCCACCGATTGGGTAGTCACACTGGTAGAACCTTTGGAAAAACTGAAGGATATGTATGAAAAAAATGTATTGAAAATTGGAGAAAAAAATGACGAAGTTGATTTTACTGATGAGCAATCAGATCTTGGTCTCACAGATTGAAGAAGTTCCTTCGGAACTTGGAGACCCAGATTGTAAACTGATTGAACCATTTGTTTTAAATGAAAAAGATGAAACTCTTTTCCCATGGTTAGTTGGTGTTTCTTCTCAAAACACTTTTATGATACACTCGGACAAGATTCTGACAATCGCTGATCCGAAACCAACACTTCTTGAAAAATACCAGAACTTGCTTAAATGAGATTTTATACCAACGTTCAAATGATCGGGAATCAGTTTCTCGTTCGTGGTTATGATAATGGTAAACATGTAATGTTCAAAGAAGAGTTTTCACCAACTCTCTTTGTTCCTAGCAAAAAAGAATCAAAATATAAGACTCTTGATGGAGAAAATGTAGAACCTATTATTCCTGGTTCTGTTCGAGACTGTCGAGAGTTTTATAAGAAGTATGAGAACGTAGATGGATTCAAGATCTACGGAAATGATCGATATGTATTTCAGTATATCTCCGAAAAATATCCTGAGGAAGAAATTAAGTTTGATATTACTAAAATCAAACTAGTAACTCTTGATATTGAGGTAGCTTCTGAAAATGGATTTCCTGATACAGAATCAGCATCCGAAGAAATCTTAACAATTACTATTCAGGATTATGCCACAAAGAATATTATTACCTGGGGTATCAACTCATTTAATAATACTCAGTCAAATGTAAAGTATATCGAGTGTGGTTCTGAATATCAACTTCTTCAAAACTTTCTTGATTATTGGACTCGAAATATTCCAGAGGTAATTACTGGGTGGAATATTCAGTTCTATGATATTCCATATATTTGTCGTCGTCTCAATAGAGTTCTTGGTGAGAAGATGATGAAATCTTTCTCTCCTTGGAGTCTAGTAAGTGAGAGGGAAGTTATGGTTATGGGAAGAAAGCAAATTTCCTATGATATTGGTGGCATTACTCAACTAGACTATCTTGATCTGTACAAGAAGTTTACCTATAAGGCACAAGAATCTTATCGTCTTGATTATATTGCTGAGGTAGAACTTGGTCAGAAGAAACTTGATCACTCTGAGTTTGATACTTTCAAAGATTTCTACACTAAAAACTGGCAGAAGTTTGTAGAGTATAATATTATCGACGTAGAACTTGTTGACCGTCTGGAAGACAAGATGAAGTTGATTGAACTTGCAATTACTATGGCTTATGACGCCAAAGTAAACTATGCTGATGTATTCTTTCAAGTAAGAATGTGGGATAATATCATCTATAATTATTTGAAAAAAAGAAATATCGTTATCCCACCCAAAGAAAAAACAGCAAAAGATGCTAAGTATGCAGGTGCATATGTGAAGGAACCAAAACCAGGAGTGTATGATTGGGTCGTTAACTTTGATCTTAACTCTCTATATCCTCACCTGATTATGATGTATAACATCTCACCAGAAACTCTAATGGATGAGAGACACCCTACCGCATCTGTTGATAAGATTCTCAATCAACAGGTAAGTTTTGAGTTGCACAAAGACTATGCGGTATGTGCAAATGGGGCTATGTATCGTAAGGATTTCCGTGGGATTCTTCCGGAACTGATGGAGAAGATGTATAACGAACGTGTTATCTTCAAAAAGAAGATGATTGCTGCTAAAAAGGAGTATGAAAAAACTCCCACTAAACAACTAGAGAAAGAGATTGCTCGTTGCAACAATATTCAGATGGCAAAGAAGATTTCTTTGAACTCTGCTTATGGTGCTATCGGAAACCAATACTTCAGGTATTTCAAACTAGCAAATGCAGAAGCAATCACTCTTTCTGGCCAGGTTGCTATTCGTTGGATTGAGGGGAAGATGAATGATTACCTCAATAAGATTCTAAAGACGGAAGGTAAAGATTATGTTATTGCTTCAGATACTGATTCTATCTACCTTAATATGGGTCCTTTGGTTGAACGTATATTCAAAGGAAGAGAGAAAACTACTGAAGGCGTTGTTTCGTTCCTTGATAAGGTCTGTCAAATGGAACTTGAAAAGTATATTGAAAGTTCTTACCAAGAATTGGCTGACTATGTAAATGCATATGATCAGAAGATGTTCATGAAACGTGAGAATATTGCGGATCGTGGAATATGGACTGCCAAGAAACGGTATATTCTGAATGTTTGGGATAGTGAAGGTGTTCGATACACTGAACCTAAACTCAAGATCATGGGAATTGAGGCAGTCAAATCATCTACTCCTGCACCTTGTCGTAAGATGATTAAGGATGCACTTAAACTGATGATGAGTGGAACCGAAGATGATGTGATTGACTTTATTGAAAAGAGTAGGAGTGACTTTAAGAAACTTCCACCAGAGCAAGTATCATTTCCTCGTTCTGCATCTGATGTAAATAAGTATAAATCTAGTTCTTCAATTTATGAAAAGGGAACTCCTATTCATATTCGGGGAGCACTTCTATTCAATTATTATATCAAAAAAGAGAATCTAACAAATAAGTATTCTTTAATTCAAAATGGTGAGAAGATTAAGTTTTGCTATCTCAAAAAACCAAACTCTATTCATGAGAACGTAATCTCTTATATTCAGGATTTTCCAAGGGAACTTGGAATTGATGCATATATTGATTATGATCTTCAATTCGAAAAGGCATTTTTAGAACCAATGAAAGTTATTCTTGATGCAATTGGGTGGAATGTAGAAAAAACTGTAAATCTTGATTCTTTCTTTTTGGATTGATACTTATGAGAATTGTTTCATTTAATACTGCTCACGATAGTTCCGTTTGCTCTTATGTTGATGGAAGAATTGAGTTCTATTGTAAAGAAGAAAGATTGACGAGAATTAAAAGAGATATGAATCCATATATATGTTTACAGAAGTATCGTGAAAAAAACTTTGGTAAAATAGATCATTTTTTATTTTTAACTCCCACTAATAATAATGGAGTAGAATTTTATCTATATAGAGAATATATTAGAAAAAATTTTAATTGCGAATTGATAAATTATTCGGATTTAAAGCATCACGATTGTCATACAAGTATTTCTTTTTATAATAGTGGTTTTTCTGAATCTTTAGTATTTGTAATTGATAGAAATGGTTCTTTATTTTTTGATTCTTATGGAAACCAAGTTGGTAGAGAATCTGAAAGTGTTTATTGGTGTTCTTATCCAGACAATGTAACTCCAATTTATAAATCATTTTGGACTAATAATGATACTTATAAAAATAATATTGCAAATGATATACTATCCTACTATAATTCTAAAAATTTATTTCCAAAAATTAATGTAAATAATAATTGGGGAATTGTAAAAGTTTATGAAGCAGCAACTACTCTAATGGGACAAGATGCTCTTGAAAATGGAAAAACTATGGGAATTTCTTCATATGGAAAAAATATGGAGTATCCTCAATTATTTCGAAATGGTAGACCCATATCTGATTATTTTACTGCATTAAATTTACATATGCCCGATAGTTCATGTTTTTATGGTGAAGAGAACATGATCACAAATAATATAACGAAAGATAATTATCAATATTATGCAGACAAGGCAAAGCACGTCCAGATAGAAACTCAAAAGGAAGTTTTAAATCTTATAAAAACATATGTTGACAAAACAAATGTAAAAAATGTTTGTTTAGTTGGTGGATATGGATTAAATGTAGTTGCTAATAATTTTTACATTAAAAATTTGTCGGATGTAAATTTTTATTTTGAACCATTGTCAGATGATAGTGGAATAACTATTGGGGCATCGATGTTGAAATATCGACAAGAAACAAAAGATAAGAAAATCTATACTTTAAGTAATAATTTTTACCACTATTATGATTCTGATGATACTATTTTGGGAGATAAAAAAAATATTCTTGAATTGGTAAACATTTTAAAAAGTCAAAAAATATTAGCAATATTTGATGGAAATCCAGAATCTGGTCCAAGAGCTTTGGGGCACAGATCTATATTATTTGATCCTAGAAATAAATGTGGAAAGGATATTGTAAATACACTTAAAAATAGAGAATGGTATAGACCTTTTGCGGGAATAATTTTAGAAAGTGAATTTGAAAATTATTTTGAAACATTGAATCTTAATAGGTCCGAATATATGACAATTAGTTTTGATTCTAAACCTAATGTAAAAGAATATGTTCCTTCAATAGTACATGTTGATAATAGTTGTAGAATTCAGACAGTTTCTGAAAAAGATGGATTTATTTTTGATCTATTGCAAAAATTTTATAACGAAACTCAATGTCCTATGTTGTTAAATACCAGTTTTAATTTGGCAGGAGATCCTCTTATTCAAACTAAAAATGATGTAATTAATTTCACTCGAAGAATCGAAGATAATGAATTTTTTGCTGGAACTTTTTTTGTAGATACTGGTACTTTATTGACAAGAGTATGAGTTTGGATTAAACTCTTACAGGTGGTTACTGCTCTTTATTTTTCTAAACGAGCAAAAAATTGTAAACTTAAAATTATTTTGTGTAATGGACTTTCTTAAAGATATTGTAAAAGAAATTGGCGGTGAGTATACCCAACTTGCTTCTGATATTGATGAAACTGAAAAGTATGTTGACACAGGTTCGTACATTTTTAATGCACTGGTTTCAGGTAGCATATTTGGTGGTGTATCTGGGAACAAGATTACTGCTATTGCTGGAGAGTCTAGTACTGGAAAAACTTTTTTCTCTCTCGCTGTGGTTAAGAATTTTCTTGATTCTAACCCCGATGGTTATTGCCTCTACTTTGATACTGAGGCTGCTATTACTAAATCACTTGTAGAATCCCGTGGAATTGATACTTCTCGTTTGGTTGTTGTTAACGTTGTTACTATTGAAGAGTTTCGTGGAAAGGCACTCAAAGCAGTAGATATGTACCTTAAGAAACCAGTAGAAGAACGCAAACCATGTATGTTTGTGTTGGATTCTCTTGGTATGCTTTCAACTGAAAAAGAAATTACTGATGCACTGAATGATAAGCAAGTTCGTGATATGACTAAATCGCAACTTGTTAAAGGTGCTTTCCGAATGCTCACACTCAAACTAGGTCAAGCAAATGTTCCACTTCTTGTCACAAACCATACATACGATGTCATCGGAGCTTATGTACCAACGAAAGAAATGGGGGGAGGTTCTGGACTCAAATACGCAGCAAGTACGATCATTTATCTCAGCAAGAAAAAAGAAAAGGATGGAACGGAAGTGGTTGGAAATATTATCAAGGCTAAGACTGCTAAATCGCGTTTGAGTAAAGAGAATAAAGATGTGGAGGTTCGTCTCTATTACGATGAGCGTGGTCTTGATCGTTACTATGGTCTTCTTGAACTCGGTGAGATTGGTGGACTTTGGAAGAATGTAGCAGGTCGATATGAGATGGATGGTAAGAAAATTTATGCTAAGCAGATTCTTGCTAATCCTGAAGAATATTTCACTGAAGAAGTAATGCAAAAACTTGATGTAATTGCAAAAGAAGAGTTTAGTTATGGCAGCTGAGTTGACAGATCTGATTCATGTTTATGAAAATGTGTTAGATAAAGATATTTGCCAATCTTTAATTGATATATTTGAGAACAATCATGATAAACATGAAAGATTTGATAGGAATCGAACTCCAAACTTTACTCAGTTTAATCTGACTCAATATTCTAATGATAATAAAGATATACACAATCTTCTTATATCAAAGACATTAGAATATAAAAAAAAATATTATGAGTTTATTGATGAGAGGTGTTTTCCTAAAGAAAATGCCTTTGAGCAATTTCGTATAAAGAAGTATAATAATGACGGAAATGATGCATTTGATGCTCATGTTGATGTAATCGATTATGCGTCTTCTCGTAGATTTTTATCTTTCTTTTGGTATTTGAATGACGTTGCTGAGGGTGGGGAAACAGTTTTTAATGAGGTGACAATTAAACCCGAAACTGGTAAACTTGTCGTATTCCCACCTCTTTGGATGTTCCCTCACCAAGGAAATCCTCCAATCAGCAATGAAAAGTATCTATTAAGCACC
>Ga0194133_10007674_pt1 | contig 12818 bp, 8 predicted proteins | sample TA2KigOf40mmetaG_FD_155448 | JGI IMG/M metagenome (GOLD analysis project Ga0194133, IMG submission 155448) | Freshwater microbial communities from Lake Tanganyika, Tanzania - TA2015055 Kigoma Offshore 40m | ecosystem: Environmental > Aquatic > Freshwater > Lake | place: Tanzania: Lake Tanganyika...
GGGTTGGTGCTTATGAGTGTCAACACATGTGGACAACGAGGGAGTGCCAGGTTGCTTAGGTGAATTGGGCACTGTCAGTGTATTTGAGAAAGTGGGAGTATTGAAATGGTGGAGTTACGAAGTGTTGGACTTGTGGTGTAGAGTGTCAGAAAAGTGAGGATTGACATAATGTTGGGTAGAATATTATGACTAGTAGATTTTTGAGCGCCACACACAAACGACAAATGACAGACAGACACCAATACATACAGGCTCGCAGTCAACTGTCAAACAAAGAATTGCTGTTTATGGCTGGGGGCTATGAAAATTCGTCGAATCGCCATTTTACTGAAAATTCGTTCTGTCGAATTTCTGATTCGTCTAATTTCCGGTTCGTCAAACCTAACCTAACGAATTCGGAAATTCGATGGAACGATTTTCGGTAAAAAATAAGATTCGACCAATCGTGAATTCGGTAAAAACGGAGATTTGACGAACTGGAAATTCGACAAATCGTGATTCGACGAATTTTCATAGCACCTCTGGCTGGACCCTGCCAGACGCTCTCACCCATTTTGAAAGCATCATTCAAGCGAGTTTTTAAAGGGTTAATGCCTGCTTGTTGTTGAAAAAAGAATATTTTCCCCAGGTATTGGTTTAGGTTTAAAAATAAATCAAATTTGAAAAGTGCTTTTCTAGGTATCCATGATATTAAATAAAACTTGGCATTATTTTCTTCTCAAAAAGCTTTCTTAGTCTCAAATCTAACCGTTACTGATTAAATTTTATTTTTAATCAACCTGAAGGAAAGAGGTCTGATAAAATGAAGCTTTTCTGATCAAATTTGAAGTAGCATTATGTTATTTTTCTTTGAAGTTCATGTTTGTTCAGTTGAGAATATTTATTCTTTTTAGCTATCATCTTTTCGTCGATCTTGTTATCTTTTTCTGTTCAGCAGTCTGCTTTCTTGTTGAATAGACAGTAAACCTAGCCTGATCGGACTTTTTTCTAAGTTTCTCTTAGCGAGTTCACATTCCTCTTCTATGGTTACTTTCATATCTGTTTCTTTCTTCTTCAAGTTTGTGCTGCCGCCAGAAGCTGCATTAAGGCAGGCATGAAAAGTGGGAGCTTGCATGATCACCAGAAGATTCTTCGTTATTGCAGAGCTGTTAACCAGCTTGCCACGCAGATTTCATGATGTTAGTCATGAAATCCATGTTTTTTTACTAAGTTTTACAAATCTGAAAAGGCTTTACAGACTGCAAACTATTGGTAAAAATTGGGATGTACAGTTAGAGAGAGTAAATTATATTCAAACTTTTTTTGTCTAGTTTGCCCCTTTTTTTACTTTTCAAAATGATATCAGTCAGGAATGATGTCTGTTTAATTGAAAATCTGTTATAATAAGTTAAAGTTCACGCCACTTCTGTCTGCACAGAAGGGTAGGGGTTTTTGCTTTTTCTGACATGGCTCCCCAGCCCAGGGAAAGTTCAGTTTGCTTACATGGTTTTGTTCAGAAAAATATTTTGTGATTGATTTGGAGGTAGTTTTTGATGTCTGTGTTTGCCTTTAAGGTTTCTCGAAAAAAAGAAAGACACAAAAGAGAGTTCAGAATCAACTAAAAATAACTAGACTAAAAAGTAGATGGAGCATAATTTTCTCTATCTTGCATTTGCCCGTGATTTCAACTAGTGCCAAAGAAACAAAGAATTGTGAGAGAATTCGGATGTAAGGACAATATTACGCACCGAACTTGTTGGAATTAACATATGCAAAAAATCTTTCCTCAGCCGTTAAGTCTGAAACAAAAAAAAGTCAGGTCCTTTGAATGTTCGAAATAAACTTTTTCAGAACCGCAGTTAAATCATTAATTTTATTGAGTCGATTGGGGTCAATTTTTTTCTGTTCGAGATGGTGCTGATTATGGTCATTATTTTTCCAATACTTAAAAAGTCTTTCAACAAAATTGTAGAAAGTTTATTTATGAACTCTATTGCCACATTGGTTTGGGTTTAATCCTTACGGTTATGACAATTAAAGATTTAGCAGACGTGAGAAAAAGATTGCATGGGCATACTGCACAAACAATCAATGTCTCAATTATTATTATTATTTTTTTATCTTTTAAAGTGGGCCTTGCGAATTTTTATTCATTAAAGGCACACTGTTCATTGATATGTGTTTCTACAGGGAAAGCGTCAATTTACCTAATGACAAATGGCCTGGGCGAGGCCCAGGCCTAACCCAGGAGGTCAAGTGCCCTGTAATGTTAGGTGAGGGCGGTCAAGAGGCCCTGAGGATTTGGTGGGGGTTAGGTCAGCAATAAAATAGCTCCACAGGGTTAGGCAAGGGGGGTCAAGGGCCCTGCAGGGTTAGTTTGGTAGGTCAAATTAGGTTAGGTTATAGGTTAGCAACAAAAAACAGGTAAGTCAAATAAATAGTAAATGAAATGGCAACAGCATGAAAGCATGTTAAAAAATTATAAGCACTAAATATTCTAATGACTTAAAGCAAGGTCTTTTAAAGTAAAACTGCCTCAGATTGTCAAGGTTGCCAAGAGCACCAAGAGTGAAAAGGCAAAACTTTTGGTTATTCTCAAGTGCAAAGACAATAAAATTGATCTACTCAGGATTTCGAAAAAACGTTCATAGCTACTTAATGCATCCCTTATTGCAACTTTGTAATGAAGCAAATTTAGATCGCTAAAGGCCTAGTTTAATTTTCTTAAGGGCAGACAGAAATACGTTAATTTTAGGTTTTTATATATTTACAGAGTGTGAAAAACTCGGGGTTATACCCAAGCACCAAAACAAACGAAAGTTTTATGAAATTTGATCGTCGACTCCCGAATTCTGTTATGATTTTTAGACATTTCAAAAATAAAAAATTTCATGGGCAGTATTGCAAGTTTAAAAAAGTTTATGCCTTTGAAAAAAATTTCTTTGGTTCGTTTTTTGAAATCACATATCAAAAATGAACCGAAAAGCATTCCATTACTTCATTTTAGAATTCCATATATAGCTTGAACCGTTAACCAAACCTAATCAGACACCAGCCTAAGAGCCAGAAAAAATTCCCATCGATGATGTAACCTTCGATTGTAAATTGAATCAGCTTATAAATAATTAAAATTTGATTGTCAACAGAATGAAAACCTCTGACTTTTTTAATTAAAGGCACTCTTTGGGGCCGGGAATTAATGTTATTTTTTCTTTGGCATTTTACCCTCCACGAGCAAAGCAAGAATACACTAAGGGGTAAGTAGTGTCATTTGTCTGTCTGTCACCTGTATCTTCTAACACAGCTTTGAAGCTAGAGAGCTGAGATTTGTCACACAGACTCCACATTTAAATGTAACAAAATGTAATAAGGAGATTGGGTACCTCTTTATGCCTACTGCTGGGTGATGGATGCTTTTAGCTGATCTTATTTCCCATCTGGTACTGCTGAATGGCGACTTAAAATGCAAACAATAATTCCTCGCTGGTGGAAGCTCAAAGTCTTTTTTGTTTTAAGGCCCGGGGCACACCCAAAATAGCAAAATGGAAAGCTGAGAACATATTTAAAATCAGGTTTTTTGAATCTTTATTCGAGTAAAAAACCGACGCTAATTGGCTTAAGAGAGGCTGAAAATAAAGTACAAGACATATCTTGAGCCTACCCGACCGAAAAATGGGTACACCATTTTCTTAATTTACTGAAATGTTGTATAGGCAAAAAAAATTACACAATTTGCTTTAGATTTTACAATACCATTTTGTTCAATTTTCAAACAAGGTACAAAATTAGACATTTGCTGGAGAAATTTATACCATTTTCCCAAATTGCACGTTGTTTTACCAATATTCTTTTTTTATTCAATTATTGCACAAAAAACCACCTTTTTTTCGGCCGGGTATAATCAGTCTCTTAGAAATTATAATTTTTATTACATGTTTTATCACTTTTTGTTGAAGTTTTTTCATTAATTATCACTTCGCACAAAAACCATTAAAATATAATGTATGTAGATGGCACACATGGATCTTAGTTCTTAGATTTAAGTTACTCTAAAATATTATTTACCCACATCTGATTCCCAAGTGCCCCTGATCGGTGCGCTCTTGTCTCACCTGTCAATAAAAGGCCTGCATGCCTTAGATTTAGTACCTAGTTATTCTCCGTGTGCTTAGAAGTAAGTCATATAGAGTAGATAGCTAAGTGATATTTGTAAGGATATTCTTTGTACATTATGTGTGTATTAAACTTAACTCAATAAAGTATTATGAGCATATTTAAATACCTTGCATTTTTATTATAAGGCCAGGGACTTTAGATCCTCATAGTCATGGGAAAAGTGTTACAGAGATTCACATTGCTTACCTAAATCCTTGCGACAGGCTACTGCCTAACGCTCGGAAATAGTAAGTCTACATGTATTTGAAGAACAGTCAGAGATGAAAGTCCAAGTCTAAAAGTTCTCATCATAAACCAGTTTTGAGTTACCACAAGGTGAGTTCCCCTTTTTTTCTTTTCTTTTTTTCTTACTAGCAAGTTTTTTTGCTAAAAAAGTCTTTCAGCACAATTGCTAATTCACTGATCCAACTTTTGTCTTTAATGGAAAAATGAACCACTCAATTCAGCTGGAGTCATATTTGAGTTCAAAAATAGTTTCTGTCTTTTCTTTGGCAATTCTTAAAACTTAGTTTTGATAAAAAAAGAAACAAAAGTTTCAACTTGCTTAAAAAACCTAGCACCTTATCAAGGAAGGAAGTTTGACTGGATTTGCAGTCATACTTTAAAAAAGTGCAAAAGCCCTAAGTGCCCTTAAAGCACTACCAACTTCGTTTATATATTTTGAGTGTAGGAGTAGGGGGATTTTTTTCTGACTGAAGGTATAGCTTACTCTAAAATTCTTTTGTCACTAAAGCTATCTATTTCAGAGCATCAAATGAAGTTCTTCTGGTTTGAGAGGTATTTAAGAGTTTTTAGTATCGAAATAGCCACAATGGGTGGATAAGATGTTAATTGAAATTCTGGGTTGTAGTAATTTTATATCTACCCAGAATTTCAACAATTAATTTGACATGGGGTCGGCACAGCCTTATAAACAATGTCATATATAATGAATTCGAAAATAAAAAGCTTTGAATTGAATTGAATGCCATAAAGCAGCTGTTAAAAAAGCAAAAGCAGCAAAAGGAAAGAAGTCGATTTCCAACAGGATATTTATCAGCCAGAATTTCTAAAAACAATTTGAAATTGTGATCCTACCTTCATCTTCATTCAGTTTATACAGACAGAATGGATAACTCAAAAGCGGGGGGTCGGAAGGTCCAGCTAGGTAAAGATGCGGAGTAATCGTACCCAATTTACGAGTGCTGGGAGGTGTCAAAGGCAGCGATTTGCTTTGGTTCGTGCTTTTCTCAGAGGACGTTAATGATACTTACACAGGCCTGTGACTTTTCAAAGATAAGTTGCTAGAAAACTTCACGGTACTTAAGGGAATGAATGTCAAGCTCGGTTTACTCGACTTGAACTCCTTGAAAATAGTTTTAGTATTGCTGCTTTTTATTAGCCCCAAAGAAACCTGTTCAGACAAATTACGAGCTCTGGTCGAGAGAAAAGGACTGCACTCGGCCCTTATTAAACCAGCAGAAATGTGTGAGGAAGCTGGCTGCTTTAAAATATCTTGTTGCCTTCGACTGGACCTCAGACATGGGGACAGTGACCTTGCGTTGACTTATCGGTCGCAAGAGCTAATAAGTTTGTACCAGTTCTTTCACTGTTTCTTCGAGCGTAATTGAAAGAACTTGATCTCACAACGTTGAATACATTCTTTGAACTAGACCGGGATCTGTTGGGGGCCTTAACGCGTATCTGTAGAACTGCAGTGCCAACCGTAGTGTACTGCTGAGTTGAACTGTCACCTGATATTTTTAGAACAATTATCACAATTACCTATCACGTATAAAAGATGTATATCATTTTCAAATAAATATATTATCTGAAGCACGAACTAGAATATACTTTATTCACTCACTCTAACAATTATTTACTACTGAGATGTTTTTGTTTTCATAAGTTCTGGCAGCCCATAGAGAGGCGCAGCTTAGACAAACTGACGTGACTCATGGTTTTACAAAAATTTAAGACGACAGATAAACGCTTGAGGTCGGGTATTTTTAAACGCTGCTTGGGCGGCTTTATAACTTTTGGTATTTTTATGAAGTTTCAAACCTACACTTCTCAAAGCTAACTATCATTTTCTACCATTCGTAAATGAATAACATTACCTTAGTTTAAAAATCATAAATCCTCCATCACCATAAAAGTTTGGATTGCTAGAATCTTATGTAACTCAAATCTAAATAATAAACTTTGTTTAAATTGTATAATATTTTTGTGTTATTAAAACCAAATTTACTCTTCAGTTTATGTTCCTTTCAATTTTATTGCATGATTGTTTTCTTATACTTAAAAATACTTCGTAAAAATACCAGTTGGCCTGCAGCCTACCTTTCATTAACTTGTGAAAGGTATCAAGACGGGAACTTGCCAAATGCCGCAGATATATAAAGAGAGTAGTCGAGCACATTTAAGTTTTACATCGAGTTTTTCACAAACCTGGTCCCTTAACTGCAGCAAGCAGGTGGTAGTGGAATGGTGAGGTCTAAATCCAATTGATTTATGCCTTTTAGTTCAGAGTAATTAGGCAAAGGTGATAATAGATCTCATAAAGTTGTCGTCGACACAAACTGAGTTCAAAACAGCCATAAAATCGTGTCAAAAAGTACATAAAAGTGATTAAAAGTTCAAGTCAGAGTCAATCTTGATAACATAACTATCATCTGCGTAGCATAGGTAAATGACCTGCTTTGATTTTTTGAGGAATTCCACCTCAATAGATGGTAAATAGTCATGGTCCCAAAGTAGATCCTTGAACACATCCTATTGTTTGTTGATGCTCATTACTGTATTCATTTCCCATGTTAACTATCATTTTTCTCCCATCTAGGAAGTCTTGAATCAGTAATGCAAGTCCTTCTGATATTTCTCCTCTACTTATGAGTTTGTCCATTAGGATGTCCCTTTTCAATAGGTCAAAAGCAGCCGACATGTTTGTCATAGATTTTGCTCAACGATGGAAGATTTGAGATCTGTCTGTAGTTGGAGTCATCAAGTCTGTTTCCACTTTTGAGGAGTGGTATGACTCTAGCCACTCTCCAATTTTCTGGCGTACCTTTCTTGGCTACTTCATTAAACTGATCTAAGACCAGTTGGGGGTATAGTCTTACAAAGTCTTTGATTAAGATTAAGGGTAGGCCATCATTTCCAAAGCATTTCTTGTTTTTAACTTTCTTCAGTGCAAGATCCAGCTCTTGCTTTGAGAATACTAGTGGGTTTAAAGGGTATTTTGGTGGGTCGACATGTAATGGCCTTACATCAAGTTTTGCCAATCAGTTGACATTGTTGTTGAAAAACTCGGCAAAGATGTTTGCCAATCTTTGCTCTTCAGCGATGATTTCAGAGTCTAGCATTAGAGAAATGTCATGCTTCTGGTTTTTCCCTAATATCTTATTCACCATGGACCAAAAACACTTAGTGTTGGACGACGTTGCTTTTAACTGTGTTGCTTTGTTAATGGACCTTTTTCACTTCCTTTCTTATTGTAGTTGTCTTGAATTCATTAGCCATGTCCTATTATGAGTATCATCTTCCTTGTATCTTCGGAAGAGTCTGTCTCTTTTCTTCTTCCATTTTTCAACCCTCGTGTCTAGCACTTGGCTGGAAATGTCTTTGGTTCTGACAATTTTGAAGGGTGCTAGTTTGTTGAGTGCAATTTCCAGCATTCACCTTGTGTTTGACTTTCAATCCTGAGTTGACAATGTTTGGAATTTGTGATAAAAAGTTTGTGTCAGAATTTCAAAGTTACAACGAGAGGACCGACCTCCCGCCCGATCCCGTCGATCTGAGTTAATTGCAAAGACTTCATCCGACGCCAAAGGATCCATTACAACTTTCCTAGCCACCTCTATTGCATTGGTACTGAGACTTGGCCCTCTCCCTACCTTACTCAGGTCACTGGCCTTTTCATCGTTGTCATTGTTTAAAGAACTCAGCCAGATAAATTCTGGCACGATACAATAATTGCCGCAGCTGTATCATGGAAAAACCGCGTGTTTTTAAATGTCTTCAAAAAGATTGCCAAATTCACCACTTGAAAAGCTTGAACAAAAAAAGAAGTGCAACATGCCCAAGAGATGCAGTGACCCTCAAGCCGACGGGACCCGAATTATTGTGGAGGCCTACGGCATAAACGACCAGGAATTCTTTGGTTCCTTAAGGGATGAAGAATTGATGTACATCTGGCAGAAAATCTTCAACAAGTCTACCGATGACATCTTCGGCATGAAAACCAAAAGATTGATGGCAAGACACTTCAGGGCCATTTTTGTGCTGAATGGTAACATCTCTCTCTCTGATTTTTACTCTAAGTCCAACTTTGTGTACAGAAGAAGGAGACCTGATGCATCTTCAGATGATGATTATGATAACATCCACTGCAGGCTAATTGGTTTTGACCGTGTGCGCCCCGCTGAAATAGGTCAATTAGTCCGAATCACGGCTTCAACAGTGGACTTCACAGTAGCTCCCAAAGACATCGTAGCCTGGCTCTCCAAGTTTGGATCTGTAAATACCAACCCAGAATATGTCAAAAATGCTTTAGGTATTAGAACAGATGTCATCGAGGTTGATCTTCTCTTAAAGGCGCACATTCCCGAGTATCTCCCAGTGGCGGGAAAGAAGGCCCAGATAAACTACGCTGGAATAAAGAAAACCTGCATTAACTGTTATAAGGAGTGTCATCTCAAGAGAAACTGCAGATCACGAAAGGTAGAATGGATTGATAAGGTTGACGCTATGCGCAAGTCGGCCCTCTATGAAGACAGCCTCTTTGGTGAGTGGACCACAATCATAGACAGCGCCCGCCAAACCGAATAATGAGTATTATCTTTTGGAACTGTGCAAACAGGGCCCTGGCCAAGTTTGACTTTATTTGCCACTACGTCCAAGAATACAAACCTATTTTGGTTTTTATTAGTGAGTCTGAAATAAAAAAAGATAAAGATTACTCATGCCTTCTCATTAATGGTTACACCCTTGAGTTCTCAAAGACGATCAACCATGGCATTGCAAGACAAATGGTGTACATCAAAAAAGATAGTGGTTTTGACCGAGTTAACAACCTTGAGAATGGCGTCTCTGAAGTGATTGTGGTAAAACGTAAAGGCTTAAAAATCTGCGGGGTCTACCATCCGTTCAAAAACATTTTAAATCAGAGCTCAGCTCAATCTCTTGATCAATTAATAGAAAACCTAAAAAAGATTTCTGCAGGTGGTGATTTTAATATCAATTGGGGAAGGCCGTCTGCAAAAAGAGATAAGTTAAGTGACTGGGCAGAAACCTATGGACTCAAGCAATCTGTTAAGGACAACACAAGGCGTCGTATCATAACGACACGCACCGATGGAGTTGAGAAAGAAGTTCTTCAGGAGTCTTGCCTGGACCTCATATTTCAAAAGATTCCTGGAAAGGTCAACCTTGTCAAATCCTTATGCAGCGACCACGACCTCATCGTCATTGAATTAAATTCATTTATGGAAAAACCAGGTGCCAAACATATTAAAAAAGAGTTAACTGATTGGCATTTTTACAGACCTGAAAAAGCTAAAGAGGTGTTCAGCATGCAGATCTTGGACTACACATCACATCAACTCCTATTTGAAAGTATAACCAGTGCTCTTATTGTCACCATGAATGAAACAGCACCGAAAAGGATCGCCAAGGCTAGATCTGAGAGTGACTTTCTTAACACAAAAGTTTCAGCACTTAAAAAGAAAAGAGACAGACAGTATAAAAAGTTCAAAAAAACAGGTGAAGAACATTTTTTAGTGGAGGCAAAAGCTCTTTCTGTTAAGTTAAAACGAACAGTAAAAAGTGAAAGAAAGAGAATTTTCAGTGCAAAGCTCCAATGTCATGGGTCAACTGGCTTCTGGAGAACAATTGATGAAGTTTTCAATGGGCCCAAAACTGATTCACAAAAAGAGTTCCTGATCAAGGGAAACCTAGTGTCTGACCATGATTTCATAGCAACCTCATTTGCTGAGTTTTTCAAAAGCAAGGTAGATGATGACCTGGTGAAAAAATCGCCTGTGATGGATATCAATCCAGTCTTCAATGATAATCCAGAACTGCCGTTCAGTGACGATGAAATCAGAAAGGCTTTAAAGAGTGTTAAAAATAAAAAGAGTGCTGGTCACGATGAGATTGCGATGTGTGTAATCAGGGACTGTAGTGATTTGTTAGTTGCACCTCTAAAACATTTATTCAATTTGATGTTGAAACAAAACTGGTTCCCTGAAGACTGGAAAAAAGCATATGTGAGACCAATACATAAAAAGAGTGCAAAAAACCTAGTTGAAAACTATCGACCGGTTTCAAACCTGCCGAGTCTGTCCAAAGTATTCGAGAAGTGTATTTTATCTAGGCTTGAAAGTTTCAACCTAGATGAGGACAATCAACATGGTTTTAGAAAGGGCCATAGTACTGTTACAGCATGTCTTGAAGTGCAAACTTTTTTATCAAGCAGCATGGACAATAATAAAAGAGTGGGCATCTACTCCCTTGATATGAGTGCAGCCTTCGACCTCCTCAGACCTGGTCTTCTACTACGCAAATTGGGGGACATATCTGGTGAACTTCAAAAGATTGTGTATAATTTTTTATCTCACAGACAAGCCTCAGTGCAGTTTGAATCTGGGTCTTCATGCTGGTTCGATCTTGAAGTTGGGGTCCCTCAGGGATCGGTCCTTGGGCCCAAGCTGTTCAGTGTATATATCAATGGGCTGCACGTCTTCTTGACCTCATCCGATGTCAACCTAGTTTCCTATGCCGACGATGCATATGTCATCTGCCAAGCCAATACCACCAAGGAGCTTGAGCAGCTGATCAATACCACCATATCAAAACACATCAGCTGGCTGGAAAATCTTGGTATGATAGTAAATCAGTCAAAAACAGAGCTTATGATTATGCAGAACGAGGTCATCAGCGTCCCGACTTCAAGTGGCAATCTCGTTTGCCTCCCCGAAATGAAAGTACTGGGAGTACTGTTTGATGCTCAAATGTCATGGTTCCCACAGATGAACAAAGCTATAAAATCATGTCAACGTCTCAAGCCCGCACTGCATTACCTAAACAACAGGCTCTCTAGAGATCAATTCAAAAAGGTGATTACATCCCACTATTACTCCCGTTTATATTATGCCTCAGAGCTTTGGTTCCCTTGTTTGAACAAAAAGTTCCAAAAAAGAATTTGCACACTTCATTATTGGCCACTCCGAATGCTTTTATTTGATTTCAAGTATGTTTTAAACAGAGCAACTATAGATTTTCAATCAAAAAGAACCTCCCCTTATCAACTAAACAACTTCAAAGTTGCAAAAATGCTTATTAAAATTTCAAATAATGCAGCCCCTTATAATCTTTTTCATGATGTCCTGTCACATGCGGTAACCGAAAGGAGAGCTGAATATCGACCAAAATTCCTGGATATGAGCCGAAAAAGAATTGGACGCCAATGTTTTGCCAATCTTCTGTCACATGTTGCAACAAAACTGAACTTTGATTGGTGTGGTGTCGCACTCAGCCCCTTATCAATCCATGCTCATCTGAAGGCCTCCTTCTTCGGTTACTTTATTTAGCCTAGATTATAATTGGGATATGCCGCCCACTACAGTCATGGTGGTTTTTCCCCCAGGTGGGGCCACTTATTCTTCAATAGTCATCAATCGAATTCTTAGAAATCCTGGTTTTCCACCGCAGAACCAGCTGTAGTGGGAAGTCCTCAGGCACATAATTTAGGGACCATTAGAGTTAGACAGTTTGAAAAATTTTTTATATTGTCAGAAATGTTTTAAAGATTGTTTTTAAAAAAAATTGATTGTAAGAAGAAAGAAGATCTTGATCCTATGACTCAAATAAGATGTTTTATTTCTCTGTAAATTTTACATGTTTGAGTCTAATACACGATAATAATAATAATAATGATTGCCACATGATCACTATAACCTGTTTCAATTGTTTCCAGGTCATATTCATTGTTCGAGTAGACATGGTCAATTAAAGATAACATCAAGGTCTGATCTGGATCTGTTCATGTCTATATTTATGTCACCACCAGCAATAAACAGTGGTGGTTTATATGCTTTCCCTAAACAATTTAATAGGCTTTCCAGATAGGTCACCCTTGCGAAGCTTTCGGGTAATTTAAATGGCCTATAGAATCCTGCTAGTCTGATCTTCTGTCTGACATTTAATAAATCAATTATGTTACAGTCATGAGAGTCGAGCTCAAGATCAGTTTGTCTCATGTATTTTATTGTTGTTTTAAAAAAACAACAAACCCTTACCTTTCTCTGTACAGCTAACTTCAATACAAAAACCATCAAGATTACAAGCATTTATCAAATCAATTAATTTAAGTTCAGCCTCAGAAATAAAAATAACACAGCGTTCAAATTTATTTATTAACTCTTTTAGAAAATCAAGTTTTGCCATCAGGCCTCCAGCACAATTCCAAAAAGCAATTTTAATGGTGTCTTCATTTGTTTTAGAGGTTTCCTTTCCATGGGGTATCCTCGGATGGTCTTCGTTTGTTCCGTTGGGGTGTATTCTTATTATCAAAGTCTCCCAGTGGCTTGTTTGGGTCAATGATGCGCTGGGTTGGGGTATTGGGCTGCGTCTCTTGTTGTCATTTCTCCTAGGTGATGGGGACCTTTGCCTTTTCTCACCTC
>Ga0194133_10007675_pt1 | contig 12818 bp, 9 predicted proteins | sample TA2KigOf40mmetaG_FD_155448 | JGI IMG/M metagenome (GOLD analysis project Ga0194133, IMG submission 155448) | Freshwater microbial communities from Lake Tanganyika, Tanzania - TA2015055 Kigoma Offshore 40m | ecosystem: Environmental > Aquatic > Freshwater > Lake | place: Tanzania: Lake Tanganyika...
GTTGAGAGTTTTCACTCCTTTCATTTTTTATCTCCGCGAGCGAGAGAGGCGAACACGGGGGGGTTAGAAAAATATACACGGTTTCTAATTCTTGTCTGTGAGTGCAGTGTCCGTTTGTCAAGGCAAACTCCTCCCTCAACTTGAAAGCTAGGGGGCTGAAATTTAGTATACAGACTCCTCAGTTATTCGGCAAAAAGTTACCAACTTGATTTTGAATTTTTGTCTTAAAACTGATGAGATGTGAGAGTTTTTTTCTAGGCTAGGCTGGGCTGGACAAAGCCAGCGCATGCTCAAGTTTGTGTGCAAAATTTCAGCCCTCTTGCTTCCAAACTCGCAGAGGATAAAGAGGTGACAGACAGACGCTTGCAAGCGATACAAATAATGACAGTATTTGTAAATATTCATTTTTTATACATTTGTTTTACGCTTGTAATTTTTGACCAGGATTCCCTAAGCTTATAAGACCCCGTGCAAAATGACTAACCAGAATTATAGAAAGAAACCATACAAATTTGCAGGGGCTAACCACAAATTTAAAATTTTTGTACAAGGTCTGTTGATCACCTGAGTTGACAGAGGCCAAGTTGAGGCCAGAATTAATTTAATCTGAGACTTTTCTATCAACTTCTGTTCCCTTTGTGTACAATAAAAAGAATTAAGTGAAGCAGAGAGATGATACATACTGAGTATGCACACAACAAAAATTTCAGGTTCCCAATACCAGCAAGGACTCAGTTGAAGATTTTTGCTTTAAATTTTTATTTATTTTTGAGGACCAATAGACACCAGAATCATAAAATAACACCAAAGCTTTGCCAACAGTAAAAACTCTTAACGGTTGAATCCGTGTAGGTATAGGGACTCTGAATTTTCATTGCTCAGCTTGCAGGAACACGAGCAACTCTATATTTATCATCTCTCTGGGGTTTCTCTGAATATACATCAAAGTTTATACTTCAGGCAAGTCAATAACCAAAGTTAACGTTTTTTTTGCAGTGTTCTTTCCCTATTGTGCTTATGCAAATGTGACTTACCCCAGTACAGTGTTAATACCCTATCAAACACCAAAAAACACTACATTAGATGACTGCACCCAAGTTTGCTTAGTTGATAGTGCTTGCAACTACTGGCTGTACATAATGGAGGACCAGGTAATTAAAACCATTTGATTATAGTAACACACATGTTTAATAAAAGCAATTCTTGATTAATTTCAAGCGATGCCTTTATTATTCGAATCCGAAGCAAGATGCTAAACCTATGATTCCATCTACTCTTACAAGTAAGTGATTAAATTCATTTTTAACTCATTATAAGTCAATTTTAACCACCTATATATTTAGACAAAACAAGCTACATAGCATACTACACATGTGTTATGCCAAAGGAATTACCTGGTACTATTTTGAATGCTTTGAAAAAAAATAATCTAAAGGTCAGAGACATGATAAATATAGAGTGCTTGCCTTCCTGCAAGCTGGGCAGAAAACTTTCAGGGTATCCATACCGTCACGGATTCAGTTGTTGAGAGCTTTCACTATTGCCGAAAGTGTTGTGAATATATCTCCCAAATAAAACACACTTGTTTTCAATTCAGATATTTTTTGTAACTGACTTTCATAAATTACAATGCAGTCATTCTAACAAGTAAAGGAGTCGCAAGAATGGAGGGGTTTTTGAGATGCAGCCAATGCCCACTTTTACCAGCTATATATTGTCAATTTGGCTTACCAAACTTAGCTCCCTGATTTGTTAAGGTACCCACTTGAAATTTGGTTTCATGCTATCTCTGAGCTTAAGGACCAGATTGTGTGTTACAGAGTTTTTTCCTTGACCAAGTGTTCTTGGATTACTCTGCAGCCGAGTTCAAAGTTGTCTTTTTTACTACCAAGCCTAACTCCCTGAATTTTTAAGACAGGGTCTTGAAATTTGGTATTAAGATTTTTCTTGACTCAAGGAAGATATAGTTTATTAATAAGTTTTTTCTCTGACCATGGGTTTTTGAGTTATTTAATTTTTTAAAAGTCGTCAAGGAACGTCGGCAAAAACTGGACAAATTTGTCAGAGCCATGAAAAGGGAATCACAGAACAGACACATAAACAGAAAGTCCCACAAAGAATATAAGAAACCTACCAGTCCGATCAAGAGATTCACGTTAAAAGATTAGATTTATGTTATAACTCTGGGTGTCCATCGGTCCTCAAAAATAAACAAAAAAATTGTACATAAATCTTATAATCATTTGCCAATAGTGAATCCGTGCCGGTAGGGGGACCCTTTAAGTTTTGTTGCGTGCTTACTCTACATATATCATCTCTCTAGGTCACGTAGGTTACATGCCGCATTTCCATTCCTGCGGCCCGGGTTTGACTCCTGCCCGAGGTTACCTACCCTGTATGACCTTAGGATAGATAAGTGTGCCTTTTACATGAACATGATTTCACAAGGCCTACTATAAAATTTGAAAAACTTTGTTAAGCCCTGCCTGAGGATGCTGAAGAGTTAAGGTATGTTGATCAATGCCAAGGAGACCAGTATGACTCACAATCAAATGTAACCAATACCTGGAACATAACAACATGCCCAAGTAAAAAATACTTATCTGTCTTAGTTTTAAAGTTCTAAAATGAAATTAACACCAAGGTCCATGTCTTAACAATGGAAACTGTACTCGATTCAGTCAATGTATTGACTTGAGCACAGGTAGTTAAAATTGCACTTAAGTTTTAAAACTTATGGTAATGATTTTTAATTTAATGGTATTTCAGAATTTGCCCCAAATTATACCTGTATCTGCACAATGGCAAAGCAAATGGTGGGTGGTAGATGCATAGGTGAGTATCTAACCTTATGACTTGTTTATCTGCACAGATAATGGCCATGGTTGGTCTGAATTGAGGCTGAAAAATAGATACAGAGATGAAAAATATAGAGTGTGCACATAGCAAGGCTCCTGGGGTGTGTTTTACCAGCACAGACTCTGCAGCTGTTGAATGTATTTGCTCATGGAAAAATATTTATCTTTCTTTATCATTGCTGGTGTCTGCTGACCCTCAAAAATAAACAAAACAATTTTTTAAGTGAAAAATTGTCATCTTTTGCCATGAGCAAAACCTCAATGGGAATGGGCTTTGACCCAACCTGACCATACTTTTGACTCGCAGTAAATAAGGGGCTGACCCATCTTTGACCTGCGTATTTTTTGGCCCAATCCGATAAGATTTTTTTGCCTCGAAGGAAAAAAAATTGAACAGTTTGGCTTTTTTGGGGAAAATTGTTGAGATTTAGTGGTGGCTGACCCGACCCAACCCAAGCAATAAAAAAATGACACGACCTGACTCAGGTCAAAAGTTTTTGACATGGACCCACCAGTAATGGGTATAGAGGGACGGTTGTGAGTGGGTGGTGGTGAGGGATGGCTGGCCTAAGGATGCTCCAACATTGAATTACATTTCAGTAAATTTTAGATCCTCCGATTACTACTCCAACACCCCGTGCTGTCCCTACAATGCCGACAACTACCAGAACAGCTGCCACTGCTGTGTCAAGCACAGGCTGTTTTGTGTTGATTGGATTTCTCAGTTTCACTCTTATTTTGGTAAAACCTCATTTATTTATTCATTATCATGAAAAAATAATAGTTACTTTTAACAATTATAGTTTGCTGTGTTCCGGATTATTGATAGAGGACGGTTTATTCACATGAACATTGAGGTTTCACTGCTTTGTGCTCATATATGTTTGTTAATGAATGGAGTTGGAAATGAGGTATGAAACTAAAATACCATGGACTTTATTGGAAATGTTAATGTACTAGCCAAATGGCAACCAGCGCTGCCTGGGAAAAATCTATGAGATTAAGTCACCCATCTGGATATTTTACGTTACACAAAGTTTTTTCCCCAGTGATCTGCAGAGGTTTTGGAGCTTAGGGTACCCGGGGGCCAGGAGTACCTCTTTATGAGTACGATGATTTATTCGAATTCATTTGCATTTCACAGTAAATACAGGTGCCATTGCTCGATCGCGAAAGGTTCTCCTCTTATTCTTTAGCAAAAAGTACACATCTACTTAATTTTTATATCTAAACAAACTGCACGAACATGTGTATGTATCCATGTATGTCGCATCATTATGCAAGAACTGTTAAACCAAACGTTGCCAAATTATGCATTGACTTTGCCACATACTCAAGGAGTGTTTTAAGTGCAGTTTAAGCCTTCGGCATGCTTGGGGCATAATTTTTTCACGGGCAAAGCTTGGACCTGTTCAGCTTACTAAAGACAATGTGAAATAATTAGTTATCAAAAGCTACAAACTTAAGATTATCTGAATTCTGTTCTATTCTTGAAAAAATTATTTTATCCATTCTTGAAACTTAAGGTTCTGTGTCGGATTATCAGCATCTTCCTACACTTCTTCTTCACTGTCACCTTTGCATTTTTCACCCTGGAAGGTGTCCACATGTTCTCAATTTTGGGCCACATTGTACCAAGAGATGGAATGCTGAGTTACTTTGGCAACTTCTGTTGTGGCTGGGGTGCTGGAATCCTTGTCATAGCCTACTCAATCTCATTTGAATATGAGAATTATGGGGGAGTTTACTAGTGAGTCATGACTTTATTATTTAGCTATAGGCATAATAAGCCCTAAAAGCAAATATACTTTTCAATTTAACTCACAACTTTTAAGGTATTATATCCTGGCCAACGGCAAGTGGCAGTCAAATGTTATTTAAGTGTAGATAGCACATATAGGATCTCGAAACTTAAGATCCACTTTAGATTCCCTAATGCAACAGATAACTCAGCACCTGCTTTCCCATTTTGAAAAATAGGCTTGTGCGCCTATACACGTTAGAAAGTTATTTTTGACTATTCTTACTCATAAGATTGTGTTGGATAATTTAGCATATATAATTTTACTTTACTTTACTTTCATATTTTATGCTCATGAGGATAAATTATCTCCACAACCACGAGAGAGCAAAGTAAGCGAGGGTTTCATACGATTTGCGCTTGAGGGGATCAGCAGAGAAAAAAATGTCATCTGTTCGTCCATCACCTCAAACTACTCCATCAGTTTAGAACCTAACGGGCTGAAATTTTACTTATAGACGTACATTCATATTAATGCCAAAAAAGTTACCATAAATTTTGTCTGGGGGTTGAGATATGAGAATTTTACTAGGTGAGGCGAGGCTGGGCTCGGCAAAGTTTGCTTGGCATTTATATGGGGAGCCTGTATGGCTAATTTCAGCCCTCTTGCTTCCAAATTGAGGGAGTAGAGAGAGGTGACATATGGTCGCACATATTTGTAAAAATTTGCCACGCTCGCGCTTGATGATTTTTCAATGAACAAAAATTCCACACCTACTTAATATTCAGTATTTGTTACGGCCTTTTATTAAAAGACTACTGAAGAGAGACTTGAGTGAATGCTCGCAGGATCAGTGCTATCCCAGTTTATAGATTGCAAAAGGCTCGCTCGTATTCGATCTCAGGGATAGTCTACATTTAAATTGAAAATATGATCAAATTTCCTCATGATTTTTTATGAAATAGTTGCTGGATGGATATGAGCTCTTCTCTGGCGTTTGCTGAATTCATCCCTTTAACCATATTCACTGTTATGACCATCATGCTGATTGAGGCTGCTGGGTCTGTTGACGATAACGTCATGATCCCATTGGATGGCAAGTAATCGTCATTCTGTAATCACCACAAAGTTTCACATTTTTTGTTAAATTTTCCAGATGAAGATGAGATGCAACACAAGTCTGCAAAATACATGCAAGGCTCACTTATTTTACGCCTCTTTCTCTGCCTCATCTCATTCATATCAGGATCTTTGGCGCACTTTGAGCAAAGTCTCGCTTTGTTCTTTGTTTTCACAGTAGTCAATGGTATCCTTGGAGGATTTATCTTTTTCTCTCATTGCACTTGTAACCAGAAGGTACATAAAGTATTCATATCTAAGATTCAGGAGTCACCGTTGCTTTACGGTACTGTGCTCGACAGGGAATGAGATTGAAGGGAATGAACTGTCAGTGGTTCAATCCCCGGCTACAACCTTTAACCTTGGGTTGGAAAAAACATCAAAAGAGCCCAAAGTGGCTCATAATGCACTCATGCTGCTCTTTTTCCCGACCGAAAATAAGGTGACGCTTTTTTAAAAAAGGGAGTTTTCGGGTGCCAAACTCAAAAAGGGTGACTTTTTATCACCATATTAAGGCAGATTTTGGGTGCAAAAGTCATAAAGGGTGACTTTTAGTCACCATTACAGCAATAAGACACACAATATCACCCTTTTTTCTATGTTATGAAAAATAGTGGCAAAACACCGTCTTATTTTCGGTCGGGTTGGCTGTTGCATCTAGCGAACCAATGTCATGAAGACGCATTTTTCTGACTGGAAATCTTTCTTTTTGTATTTTGTAGCAACTCCGGGTCAAAGGTTGCCTGGAGGACCAGGATTTGAACCCACGACCCTCTGATTCCCAGCCAATAGCCATGTCAAAGTGACCGGGCTACCCCCCTTAATTGTACTTAACTGAAATATTGAACAAAGTATACATATGGGTTGTGACCTGATCCAACCAGAGGACACTGCTGACCAAGATCGAGTCAACGAGGAATCAACCCAGCCTTGATACAGATTTTTTATTGGTCAAGGCAAAGTAACCAATACAAGCAATCAAAAAATTACTCAATCCCAACCAGGGTCAACAAATATTTGAGTCAATAATTTTAAGGAAGGTATTGGCTATAACCTAACTTATAACCCCCCTTTATTTGGTTAAGATGCGTTCAGGACAATCTTTCCGGAAAACCTTGTTGTACCAATGTCAGGAAAAACTTGTTCATGAAAAGCTCGTAGTGTCCACAACTATTCTTATCTAAATTCTTTAGCCTGTGCCTAAAAGTACATCTAAAATCATGCTTTTTGATTCCAGATAAGGGCTTTCCTTGCAGCTCGATGGGAAAAAGTGTTTGGAAAAGGTAACAAGTCTGAAGCTGGATCAATTACAACAAGCAAACGACCAAGCCAAGCAAACATTATCAACTAAAAGATTGATGAATTTCATTTGAAATCTATTGACAGGGCTTTTTTCAATTCCATTAATATATAATTTTTTTTAAATCTTTTAAAGTACGCCTTGTGAATTAAATCATTAAAGGCATACTAAGGCTGAGAAGAGTTTGTGCTTTTGGTAACCTGGGGTCAAAGGTTGACTGGAGGTGCCAGGGTTCAAGCCCTGACTCTCAGAGTCACAGCCTGATTGCCATGACCACTCAGCCCTGGCGACCCCATCTAAATATACATATGAAATAGTCATAAGTTTTAAAGAAAAATATTTTTGACAAACAAATATGAATTTTTTGCTTTAGAATTAATATCAAATAAAATAAATTTATCCGTGTCTGAAGTTTCTCACTACCCAACCGGAAATAAGACCGTGTATCCACCCTTATTTTTACATCAAAGGGATATTGGTGTACCACTCTGTTTTTGGCGGTAATGCACCCTAATTTACACCTTTATTTTGGCTGTCGCTGAGCTCAGGTTTAAAGGTGCCTTAATGCTTCACACTACAAGCTCGGTCAGACCAGGGTTTTTAGGGTACATCCACTGGTCCACTGAAAGAACTAATTTGTGCTACATTTGGGACAAGGAGGGATGCTTTTTGAGCCAAAATCTGACCCTATACCTACAATGGGGTATCCAATGTTTTTGCATTAAAATTTTATGGTGATAAATGTACTAGGCTATTCCAGAGAGCATACACGTGCAAACCTCATACAATCTCATAAACGGAATAGCGCTGACCTGGTATAATTACACATGCCACTTGTTGACGGTAAACTTACTCGAGAAAAAAAGTCTAATGAGTAACTTCTCAAAATACTTTATTGAAAATGTAAGGGTAAAACTTACATACTTAACTTAAAACTCTATAGTCTAATTATCCAGCACAATATTAAGCCTAAGAATAATGAAAATAACTAGTTGACCTCTTTACGCTTGTGAGCCTATTTATCTACATCGGAATCAAGAGCGTAGTGATAAAGTGCGCTAGGGAATCAAATGTGGATTATGTGCAATCAAAATAAAAAGTATTGAAAATAATAATAAAGCATCGGGATCCTTGTGGCCTGTATCTACATAAAAAAGTAAATTTTCCCAAGTTAGTATAATGATTCATTACAAAAATTTTATTTTCCCCAAAGATTTGCTCAACTATTTTGCAAAAGGTCATGATCAATATCCGCTTGATAAGCTCATTTTATTTGTGAACATGAATCCACAGTATTTAGGTTAATCATTTTCAATTGTCTCAGAAAAAATTGTAGAAATACAAAAAAAAATACTTTTTCCTATTAAGTCTAGATTTATATATGCTGAAAATAAGCATTTGTTTCCGGATTATTTATATTGTTTTGATCAGAAATTAGAAAAAAAATTTATACAGAATTTCTGAATGGAAATTTCCAACACATTTATATGTTTGCTGTTTGAATTATGATCTTCAACAGGAAATGCCCTCATTTCAAAAGTGACACTTGGAAAAGAAATAAATTTCAACCTATTTTGTATCAGTTGCCCAGAATAGTTTACAATCAAAACATGTGAATATATTTTTTTTGTTTTATATTTCAAGGAGAATCAAGGTAAGTTTGATTTCAGGTCAGTTGAAATGTTGATTGATTCGTCAGAGGAAGTTAATTTGTCAAACACTTGCAGTTCAAACTGACTGGACAGATTTTCACAGAGTGACATTCAAGAGCTGCTGTAATGAGTCGTGGGGGTATGGGGCATGGACCCGGGGCCGGACATGTCCAAAGGCAAATGCCAACAAGGAATCCAACACATTTTCCTCAAACATTTGGATCTGTTACAAGCGATGGATCTTGGTAAGAATTAAGTAGAAGGGCATTTATTGCTACGTAAAATGTCAAACGCACGACCTCGCATGCTTGCTTGCGGCACCTACATGCGTTCTTGCTTCCATACATAGCCGCTGTCGCTTAGGAAAAAGAGACTCTCATTTCTCAGCTCCTAGAAAAAAATTCAAAAATCTGGTTCGTAAATATTTTGCCTTTAATATTAGGAGTCCTTCTGTAAAATTTTAGCCCTCTAGCTTCAAAAATGAGGGAGCCTTTTGAATTTACCGATAGACAGAGCAATCAATTTTTTTTATCCCATTATATAATATATGCATAAAAAAGATTAGTAAAAATAAACTCGCACTCGCTTTGCTTGTTCGGATAAATTTGACGCTACGAGTTTTTCCCCAATGCACTTTCCCCAACACACATTCCCCCCCACCACCAAAAAAAATCATCGCAGTAAAGCCTGGATGATAGCCCGACCGAAAATAACACACAAGAATCGCCAAAATTCAGGTGTAAAATCTAGCGATTTTTTGTTTACACAATCTTTTTCGTCATAAACCGCCATAATACATGTGTTTTTTTATTAATAAAATTACACGTGAAAATGCTGCCTTATTTTCAGTCGGGAGCTCCCGCAGGGTTAGGCCTGGACTTTTGGGTTAATTAAAACAGGCCTGGATTATTTTATTGGTAACCTAACCTAACTTTCTAGGCCTAACCCTTTGGAAATTACTTCCTGGTCTAACCCTGTAGCATCCAGGACTAATCTTCCAGGCAGGCATGGGAATTTGGTACTATGAGAACTCATCGAATCCGAACTCACCAAACTACAAACTCGTCAAACAGAAATCGACAAATTACGAACTCATTGAATCTGAACTCGTCAAACTATAAACTCGTCAAACTCTAACCTATCCTAACCTAACCTAACTTAACCTAACCTAACCTTAACCCTGTTCAACAAGTTCGTAATTTGACGTGTTCATTTGTTCAAAATTTGACAAGTTTGGTTCAACGAGTTCAGATTCAACGAGTTTCCCAACAGAAAAAAGTCACCCTTTTTTTTGAAAAAGGGAGATTTCGGGTGCAAAACCCAAAATGGGTGACTTTTAGTAACCATTACGGCAATAAGTCAAGCAAAATTGCCCTATTTTCCCTTTTATAAAAATAGCGATGAAACACCGTGATTTTTTTGGTCGGGTTGGATTCGGCGAAAATGTGTTCTTGAAATGTTTTTATGAGAACCTCATTTTCCCATTTTTGAGAAAAAATCATAGCTCCATAAACTTTTGCTTCAAGAAATCTATAATTTCAGTTTCTTTAAATATACTTGTAGGTATTCCAGATCAATGAATTTCATAGCAATCCAATCTGCTGTCAGTCTTTTGATGGGATCTATTGTTATTGGCATAATAGGATATAACTTCAGTTATTATAAGGTAAAAAAGTGGTTTCATAGCTAATTTGTATTTGTATTTGGTTCTTTGGCTTCATCTTACAATTTCATGTATGAGATACAAAAAATAGCACTTTTTAATTAATTCTAAAAAAAAATTGATGTGCTTGGAGCAAACATGTGTATAATCAACTAAAGGTCATTTATCACATGTAATTTGCTGCAAACTGAGTAGCCGAGTGGAACTTCGTGTGAGCAAAATCGGAAACCCTAAGATTATTCAAATCAAGAAATATTGAGCAGTTTTTTGATCAAATGGCAGCCCCCTATTTAGGGTAAAGTCAGATCAGATATAAGACTACAATAAACGGTTTCACATATCTTGCGCAAAGAACCGAAGGATATGTTAGGAAGCTTTGCTAAAAAGTGTGATAATGAAAGATTAAGCGCCAAGGTGTTAGCTTAGTCTTGAAATGAGATTAACGTGGATGTGATAAACTTCAGAACATTGATGTTAAAATATCTTAATAGGCAAAAAAATATAATATCTGCGATTGAGAGCATTTTACAATATATAAAATAATCTACTAGACACTAGGTAATGGGTCTGGGTCAAATTTTTTTTACCCGAGTCGGGTCAACTTTTATTGCTAGGGTCAGCCATCTTTGGTATGGGTTTGGGTTTGGAAAGTCCCAAATTTTTCCCTTTGGATCAAAAAGTACCAGGGTCAAAGATGGGTCAGCCTCTCTTTTACTGCGGGTCAAATGTATGCTTGGGTCAGGTCAGGGCACATTTCTACACCAATTCCTATAGTCCTGCCCAAAAATCTTTACAGGCAATAAGCTCAAATTATGCTAAACAACTCATATTTGGATGAAAAACATGTTTTGCTTAATACTTTTTGCAAAAAAAGCAAGATAGTTTTGTTTTGCTATGTGCTGTTGTTCATATTTGGTGAATACCTTAATGACATTCTTGAATCTTCTGTAAAGATTTGAATTTTTTCTAGTACCAATGTTAAAGCCTTTCCATTGCAACAACAGTTTGTTCATGACTGTATAATGTTGTATTTGGGTTGCCGGGGATGAGAGGTCATAAGCACCTGACTGATATCAAAGATCTAAGGTTGAGGGCTCAAATCCCAGGCCATGCAAGCAATTGTATAAACCCAGGTTGCAAAAAAATCATCAAGGCTTCCTTTAGTCAGGTTAATAGTATCCTACATGAACACTGACATAATTATGTGACTTTGGCAGGACACTTAAAAAGGTGTTGATTGTACATAAATATCTGATGAGTCTTTATTATTTCCTTATTACTATAAACTAATTAAACTTTTCTAATGGCATGAGTTCTGGCTTTGAACATGAAAAATTGGCCATTGGGCTTAACTGAATTTTAAAACTCCTTACCTGACTGGAAAAGTGTCATACAGTTTGGACAACTGTCGTATGCACGTATAACATTAAAGAATTGTTTAATTAATAAAAGTGGTATTTATTTTTGAATCAAACGAATCTGTTTTGCTGAAATGTCCCAATAATTCCCACAATTTACCAATAATGTTATTTACGTCACAAATTGGGCCAACGGTTTTGTTCACATGAATCTATTTCACTTCTACTTGAAAACTACATTATAAGTACACATGCATACTCCATTCAAGGAGGAAACTAAGGATGATGCCACTTAACAAAACACACCCAAAAATACTTAAGATTTAATGTAAAGCAAAAACTTTTAGGGATCTTACAGGACTTCGCTGTTTCACTCTGAACTAACCATATTAGTTGTCTTTTGTGCAGCTTTTGTATCCAAAGGAGTTTATTTGATATCATTTGGAGTGACAAGGGTAAGTTAACAACATGATGATACACCACGTTCCATTACAAATAAAAGACTTAGAGAGACTTAACTGTTTATTGAGAACAAAACTGCACTTTAATATGTTTTCTCCACATAAGCCGATTCAAATGTCAATCATAAACATACATGTGATTGCTACTTAAAAGACCAGTTCTCGGTCAGTTGCAATGGCCAAGCAGACACCAAACAAAGGGTGTAAATGTGTATGTATTTGATAGTCTGAGCTGTGAATGCATTCGCTCACCTGCATACCTTGAATTCCTCTAAGTTCACTAACTTCATTCCCTGCAGCCTAAAGCACTTCCGCTTTCTTTATTACTCTCTAGCAATCTATCTCGTAGATAAAGGTGTGCGGTAGCCTGCCAGCCGGGTCAGATGGGTCATCAATATTGTCTCGGACTGATCACCCTGTAACTCACAAAATCTGTGAGGTACAATAGGTACCCCCTGGTAGCAGTTTTGAACTGAGAGAAAGGCTTGGGGCAGGCCGGGAGTTCCCAGATGGGAAATTGTGATCCTCTCTGGCTGGAAGATGGGAAGCTATCTTCCACTCCAGGGTCGTCCCCTGTCCTTTCTCTTTACTCTAGCTTCCCCAAAATAGATCTTCTCAATCTATCCAGCTTGATTTTCCTACCTGTATCAATGGGTGGGTGGGTC
>Ga0194133_10007677_pt1 | contig 12815 bp, 14 predicted proteins | sample TA2KigOf40mmetaG_FD_155448 | JGI IMG/M metagenome (GOLD analysis project Ga0194133, IMG submission 155448) | Freshwater microbial communities from Lake Tanganyika, Tanzania - TA2015055 Kigoma Offshore 40m | ecosystem: Environmental > Aquatic > Freshwater > Lake | place: Tanzania: Lake...
TAAATCATCGATGGCTGGGTTTATTTACCCTATAATTGACTCTTGAAAGATACCCTTTTTGTAAGAAAATGGTCGATTCCAAGACAAGCATTGCCAGAATTTTGAACTATTGAGATATTTTAAGACGTGTCAATATTATTTTTCAGCAAGCCTACGATGCCCTCCCCATTGAACAAAAAAGCACCATGCTGTTTTCGGCATTGGCACCAGCCAGCGGGGTGAATGACGAAGGTCGTCAACTGGCAGCGGTTATGCTCCGAAGATTACTGTCATCAGATTTCAATAGTTTCTATTCAACACTTGGTTTGCAACAAGAAACTTTCAAACAGGTGAGTTGGGGAAAATTGCCAGATAAGAAATCTTTGTTAAGAATCGTATCATTTTTAGGACCTGTTAAATCTTCTTCAAACTGAACCAAACCGCAATACCCGGAGAAAAATGATAGATTTAGTCGCTGAAGTTTCAAGAAATTTGGTAACTTAAGAGCAAATTTTAAATTATTGGGCTAACTTCGAGCGACCCTTTTTTCACGTTAGCTTGACGAACAAGGGAATAATGGATGGCCAGAGCTGCTCAAGTTGTTGTTTGAGATGGCTAGTTCTCCAAATCCCGAGCTCAAAGAATCAGCACTCCACCTTTTTAGGTAAATTCATTAGATAAAAAAAACTCTATTTTCATTAAAAAAATCAAAACCCCGTCGACATTTTTTAGCTCCATACCGGCTGCGTTTGGAAATCTTCACAGTCAATATTTAGATGTGATTAAACGTATGTTAGTTGCCAGTATAACAGACGCCTCGAGTTACGAGGTCAGGTTTGCTGCAGCCAGGGCCACCGTTAGCTACCTCCTACATTACTCCAGCGAGGCTACTGTTCAGAAACATTTAGCAGACATAGTTGGATCTATTCTGTCGGTAGGTTTGACAAAAATTAAAGTCTCGTACATGACCTATGTGGCTTGAAGTGTAAAAAAATCATTTCTCGTTCAATATTTAGGTTACTATGGAATCTATAGAACGTTGTGATGACGATGCCCTCTTAAAATCACTCATTGAACTTGGCGAGTCTTGTCCAAAGCTTCTTAGACCACAACTTGATCAGGCAAGGTTTTCGTACTTGCTGTGATGTAACTTTACTGACTTTTGTCAATTTTATAGTTGTTTGCTGCATGTTTAAAAGTATTCAGCGATGCTGCTAATCAAGATGATGCTTGGCGCCATCTTGCACTGGAAGTTGTTTTGACATTATGTGAAACTGCACCGGCCATGGTTCGGAAAGTTGCTGCTTCTCAAATTCCAGTCATCGTTCAGGTGAACGATTATTTCATGAAACTTCACGTCGAGGTCTAAAAACCTTGAACAATATTTGTAATTGAATTCTAGGCTACATTACACATGATGACTGAGATTGAAGATGATGACGAGTGGGCCACTTGTGATGAGCTAGCAGAGGATGAAAACGACAACAACTCCGTGGTGGCAGAATCTGGCCTAGACAGAATAGCTTGTTCTTTGGGTGGAAAGACTATTTTTCCTCTTATTTTGGCAACTACACCTCAGGTGAAAAAGGAAATAAATATTCGCTATCCTCAATTAAAATCTCATCATTAATATGGGAATTTTCAGATGCTAGCACACAGTGATTGGAAGTTCCGTCACGCAGCCCTAATGGCCATCTCGGCAACCGGTGAAGGATGTCACAAACAAATGGAATCTTACCTCTCACAGATAATGGATGGAGTCATGAATTTTATTAATGATTCGGTAGTTCTTATCTTCCGTGAGCAAATTTCGAGAAAAATTAACGAGAAGATTTCATTTCTTCTAGCACCCTCGTGTTCGATTTGCTTGTTGCAATGCAATTGGACAAATGTCTACAGATTTTGCGCCCGTTTTCCAAAAGAAGTTTCACGAGAAAGTCATACCAGGACTTTTACACCTCATGGATGATAATGCAAATCCAAGAGTCCAAGCTCATGCGGGTAAACTGACGAAATACATAATATGCTTTGAACGAGGTACAGTCCCCTTTTTTTGCTTCACAGGTGCAGCTCTGGTAAACTTCAGTGAAGAATGCCCCAAAGTTATAATGACCTCATACCTTGATGGTATCATGTCGAAATTGGAAACCATTCTTTCATCAAAGTTCAATGAGCTGGTCGAAAAAGGAAACAAGCTTGTTTTAGAACAAGTCGTAACCACAATTGCATCCGTAGCAGACACATCAGAGGAAAAATTTAAGGACTATTATGATAGGTTATTTTCTAATCGGTTTTTCCATCTTATTTTGAACTATCGTCTCATGGACTGTTTTTTGTTTTAGATTCGTCCCATGCCTTAAATACATAATACAGAATGCAAACACCACAGAGCTTCGAATGCTTCGAGGAAAGACCATCGAATGCATATCTCTTATTGGGCTGGCTGTAGGAAGTGAAAAGTTCTCTGGTGATGCAAATGAAGTGATGGAAATGCTTCTGAAGTCTCAAACGGGTGAAATGGACTTTGCTGATGATGACCCTCAGGTAGTATTTTCTTGGGGAGAAAGATGTGCTTATTTTTAACGAAGTAAATGCTCCCTAACAGGTTACCTACATGATAAGTGCATGGGCTCGCATTTGCAAGATTCTTGGTTCAGGATTTGCTCCTTATTTGCCACTTGTCATGGGACCAGTCCTAAAAACAGCTTCTATCAAACCAGAAGTCACCATTCTCGACAACGAAGAACTTGGAGGACTTGAGGACGATAACGATGAATGGCAATTCATAAACGTTGGTGATCAGCAAAACTTTGGAATAAAGACAGCTGGTGAGAATATTTTTCAGGTTTATAAAAACACATGTTTCAAAACTTTCCCCCATAGGCCTCGACGAAAAATCTACCGCTTGTCAAATGTTGGTTTGTTACGCAAGAGAGCTTAAGGAGCATTTTGTGGAGTACACTGAACAAACTGTCCGTCTCATGGTTCCGTTGCTTAAGTTTTACTTTCACGACGGTGTGCGTTGTGCAGCTGCTGAGTCATTACCTTACCTTATTGAATGCGCAAAGATTAGAGGTCAACAGTACTTGCAAGAAATGTGGGGCTACATATGCCCAGAACTATTGAAGGTGACAAAATAATCATTATTGTTGAAATTTAATTAATTTACAATTTGGTTTCTTTGTGTTAAGGCGATCGAAACTGAGCCTGAAACCTCAATAGTAGCTGAAGATTTCAGCTCTCTCGCTCGCTGCATTGAACTCCTTGGTGTCGGGTGCATTAGCGATTCTTACATGCAAGAACTAGTAAAAGTAATGCTAAACCTGCCTTTTTACCATATTTTAAAAAATACTTGAGTCCAATCTATCTTTTGTAGATTATTATCAATACTTTCACCAGTCATTTTGAGCGCCAGAGCGAACGCATGTCTAAAAGAACAGACGAAGACTATGACGAGGGAGTTGAGGAGCAACTAGTTGATGAGGACGATGAGGATGTATATGTACTATCTAAAATCGGAGATGTTGTAAGGCTGTAACAACTTTTTTTCTTTGAAGAAAGCAGTCAAATCTTCATTGTTATTTTTAGATTCATGCACTTTTTACAACACACAAAGAAGGTTTTTTGCCTATTTTCGACCAAATTCTCCCTTACGTTACTCAACTTTTGGTAAACTTTTCTTCTTCAATAGCCTTCTTTTGCTTTCTTTTTACTAATAAATCAATAATACTCACAGAAAGAGGAACGCCCGTGGCCAGATAAACAGTGGGGTCTGTGTATGTTTGATGATCTCATAGAGTTCACTGGTCCAAGATCTTTCGATTATCAGGTACCCTAGTAAACTCGGAAACTTTTCAATCTATACAATAAACAAAAAACTTGTCTTAAGGCCCACTTTTCGGATTTTCTTCTCCATTACATTTTGAGCACTCAGCCTGAGGTGCGTCAAGCTGCATCTTATGGAGCCGGAGTCATGGGCCAATTTGGAGGACCAATATACGCATCACTCTGCGCCAACGCTGTGCCAAGGCTGATTCAGGTCTGCATTCGAAAATAATATTTCTTATCCTAAAGGTCTTCCAGAATTTTTATTTGAAAACACATTCTTATTACCCCTTTTTTTATTCAGGTTATTCAGGATCCCCAATCTAGAGAACCAGAAAACATAGTTCCGACCGAAAACGCTATATCAGCTGTTACAAAAATTCTCCAGTGGAACTCTTCAGCTCTTAACGTGGATGAAGTCATTCCACTTTGGTAAGTATTTTTTTCAGAACAGGGAAAACGAGACTTTATTATTGACTGTTCTTTTCAATGTAGGTTTATGTGGTTGCCAGTAAGTGAAGATGTCGATGAGGCACCTTATGTGTATGGATACCTTTGCAATCTAATAGAGGCTAATCATCCTCTCATACTTGGACCCCAAAACTCCTACTTACCAAGGCAGAAAATTTTTATCTTTCAAAAAATGAAAAAAACTAATGTTAGCTCTTTTTCAGAATCGTAAGCATTTTCTCGGAGGCTTTCGCAGTGGATGCACTGCCAGCCACAAACGACGTCCATCTAAGAATGGTCAATATAATTCGACAGGTTCAAGTAAGATTTTTGAAGTAACTTTGTCAAAAGTTTCACATTTTTCATGACAAATCCCTTGATTATTCTTAGGGAAATTCTGACGTCTTCAATATGTGCGTCAGCTCCTTAACTGAGAGCCAGAAAAGGGCTCTGAGTGAAGCACTAGGATCCAGTTAAGATTCTTCATCGACAGCATGTAAAGCTGTTATCATTTCATAGTCTAGCTGGATATTTCATCGAAAGTTTATTTTCACACTTTTCTACTCAAAAAAGTGAAATGAAGCCGTTTCGCTCAATTAATTTGCCCAGCAACCCCTATTTTGAATTATAATAGGTTCATTCAAAAGTTTCTCTTTTGAATCAACCATCTGGTAATGGTCTAGATCGATTTTACTCAAGGTCCTACAAAAGAAATTGCACTAATATTTCGTTCGTCCCCACCCCTTTGTTTTCAACTGTCTATGGGATCGGTTACAGTTGCTTTTCTCACTCGTGAAAAAGTAAGAGTTCGATATATTCTTTTAAGTTCGACGGTCACCTCTTCTCGAAGAAAGTAGAATATTGCTCCAATATATGAATGTTTTATGAAGTTTCGCTAATAATAAACAAGATTTTTAAAATACTTGTATTCTTTCTTTCGCTGTTAGGGGTTTGGCCATTCATAATTAGAAAACTACTTGAGATTGTTCACTTTTGCTTGAATCACTTGCATCTCTTTTGTTTTTCAGTCATCACATTATTGAACATGATGGTAAAAAAGTTGTTAAAAGTCCTCCGATCTTTCTTGTTCTCACAGACAACGTCATCCCGTCCTCCATGTTTTCTGAGGTCAATAAAGAGGTGTCGCTTAGTTCCTTCAAATGTTGAGGCAGGGGAGAATTCCAATTTTCTGCGAAAATCATGAAGCTATCAAGTAACCTGTCGACCCACATTAGGTATAACCAACGATTTTCTATTTTGAAGGCTTTTTTGTCAAGTCAGGTAAAATGCCAGATGGTAAAATACATGGCACTATTGTAGTACCGTGTTCTTTATCAGTGAATGTATCCTTTAACACTTTTTTATTACCTCTGACCAGTGTTGACAAGGATAAGTTTAAAGAAGAAAATTAAAGTTACATCTAAATCATGCCACACTGACATGTTGACAGTTCGAATTTTTCGGCTTGAGGAGGAGGTGGTAAGTCCAGATTAGCCAAAATTTGGTGGACTTTGGGCGTGATTTTAGGACTTAGAGTAATGCAAACAGTCGATCTTATTTACATCACTATGTGTTACTATTTTTATAAACTCTGTATGACAAATATTTCATAAAATCAAAAAGAAATTTCACAATTTTTACCAGGTGGTGAAGTCCTTTTTTCCCAAACATCGTTTGCATTCCTCGCGTCAATCCTTTTTTGACAACGTATTTGCTCGCGTTCTATGATCCGAGTCTATAACAAAGCATTTAAATTTTAGTAAAATTCTCAAAAAAGATACAATTTTCTATTTATACAGCTGCCTGTTCGTCTGCATTTTTACTCCAAAGTTGGCAATCTTCGAAATTGGTTAAAAAGTCCTTACAGACATTGGGATCTACTTCACCTTTGACTGCATGGAGAAAGAAGCAAAACTCAATATTTAAACTTGTTAAAATTTCACATAAGAAGAGGAACAAATATTTATTTAACGTACCATAAAGCTGATAAAACTTTCCTTTCAAAGATGAACACACTTGGTATTCTTGAATGTACTCCTCACAAGGTCGAACCTACAATTGAGAAATGACTTTTGTTTGTGTGGTGTAGTAGAGACGTATCACCTCACCATCCACAAGTTTGGAATTTTCACAAATTTCTCGTAGTTTTTATCGTTGGTTGTCATCCTTGAAAGCTCCACGTTCAAACTTCAAATTTCTGTTTTCTTAAAGCTCAAAAATTTAAGATTTCGATTTCGGCTATTTCTTTTCTGTTTGTTTACATCTAGAAGGCTGTGGTCAAAGCATAGCTACAAACAACGAAGAAAAAATCAGTCACGCAACATCGTTTGTAAAATTTTATCTTTTTGCTGGATGATGTTTCATGTTTTGTCAAAGACTATAGAGAGCAAATTTGTTCAAATATAAAATGAAGATATAGCTATCTGCTTCTTCCAATTTCCAGCTTAGAATTTTGTCTCATATCTCAGCAACAACTGGTCCAAATCACATTTATATCCAGGTATTTTTTGGTTCATAAATTGTTCGATAGTTCTAATAGCTGCGCACAAATAGAGTCAAGGCACTGCACTTTCTAACATTTAACATCCAAGAAAGTTTGTTCTAAAATAAAGCTAATGAATGGACATATCTAGTTGTTGTGTAACGTCTAAACGAAGAGATGAAATTGAATTGAACACACTTTATTAATTGGAGTAAACCTTTGAATAGGGAGAAAATACACAGAATCTTTTTCGTTGAGATATAGATGGTAAAATCTCCATTTTTGAAAGTAATTCTTCTTAAATTTGTGTAGATTTAATTAAAAAAACCTATGAACTTTAGCCATTTTGGATTTTGCTAGACATCGTTCTGAGCACCCCCTTGTTCTTTTAGCTTTAAATATTCAACTGTAGGACTTCTTTTAAACTAGGAGTTGAGACTTGAATCCAATTTTTATAGACTTTTTACAAGTTAAACTTTTTTCAATTTGGTCTTTTAAAAATTGAAAAGATTAGGAGAAGCAGAAAACACACAAAGTTCCAATTATCTTCTTTGGAGGATGGTTCAGACACACCTAAAGTTGCAATTCTATCAGCTCTTAAACATTTTTTTAACCTAACCATTTGAAGCAAATCGGCAAACACTTAAAAAGCTTTGGCAGACCAAGATAATCAGTATTTATTAAATAGTTTTTAAGTAGCCCCTGAAGCTACTTGAGAAGGAGTTCAATTGAAGCAGACAAGTGCAGTCTATCCTTTAAACGTTTAAACATGTAGGGTTAGATTTCTTTCCTTATATCATCTTGTTTCTCGTTTTCTAATTCATCAGTTCCATCCAAGCTATCATGAGTTACATCAATGCCTTTGGTTTTGGCTAAACTTAATAAGGTCCGATTCTCTTCAGAAAGTTTTTGAAGTTGGTCCTGTAGTTGTTGCAAGTATATTTCAGAGTCAAACCTTTGAAGAAATGAACCTTTATTGAAAAATTATTCTTTCAGAAAAATCGTCACAACTGGAAGGATTTAATTAAAAACTGCAATAAAAATATTTTTTGAATGTTAGTGTGTGATGTTTACCTCGAAAGACAATTTACAAGCTCTTTCACACGTCGCTCGAGTGAACAAATACCGTCGACAAGCTCTTCTCTGGTCCAAGAGGACACAACTTCCTAAAATAAAAAGCAAATTAAATACTTATAAATATAACTGTTAGCCAATGAAGTAATACCTGATGAGTGGATTCATAAACAGACTGAAAATCTTTTTCAGAATATCTCCAAAAAGTATCTTCATCGTCCACCCTTACAGACGATGTGGGATTACTAGGACCATTTGTGGCTTCATAGGACTCTTCAGTGACTGTTGAAGAATTGATCCCAACTGAAACATTACGTACCCGTTCCTTCCGACTTTTAGTTTCTTCTGGAATTAGATGATCTAAAATGTAAAATGTAAGGGCTTTTTATACTTAATCATAATTTTATCTAAGAACTAGGACATTGTTTACCTGTGGTCTCGTGATCAGCTATTATAAACTGTGTAGAATTCCTAGGGGCATTTAGTAGAGGCACTTTGGTTGGCCGAAGAACAACACCCCTCTTGGATGGTGGCTTTGGTTTGGAATTCCCTATTAAGTATATACATAGAGGAAAAATCAAGACACCTCTTTTCTGAGGACCTTCTAAGAACTTACCAGTGCCCTGATGGTATCGTCTTCGGCGCGACTTGGCCTTATTATCATTTGAAGTTTGCGATCTTTGGCTTGTCTTTCCATCTTGTGTCACATGTTGATGCTTCTTAGCAGATTTTCTTCTGTGGTGACGTTTTTTCTTGGCATCTTTCCTCTCAACAGATGAAAGATCAACATTCTTGATCAAGGAGGCGTCAAAGGTTCGCTTCAGGAAATGTGGAGAAGTGGACCCAATGGCCTGAACCTTTTCATTGGTCTTCTCCTTTACTGGTTCTACAGACTCCATGTAAAAGTGATCACTTTGAAATAAGATCAGACTATCCAAATGAACTTATTTTCGAATTAACACTCACACTGAATTACTTTGTTTTACTGGTCAGTATAGTTAAACATTTACTATATCATGTCTCTATTTACACGAACGAATGTTTGGTATTTTATATTTTCGTGGCAAAGTAATATTTCCAATTGCCAAAAATTGGAACAAACGATTTGCACTTTGCAGACGGCAAATAACAAAAGGAAATTGATTGATTGTTTATTTTCGCACGCCATCCCCCAAAGATTGGATCGATTAGATCCTTAGAGTTCTTTGCCATCAGCGTTATAGAGTCTTCAAGAGAGGTTAAAGTGGCAAGGGGAAAGTAATGGCCACACCTCTCAAGTTAGGAGACCAGTTAATCTGGTTCTAGTCTGAGTCAGAGAAGGACTTGAGTCTAGATTTATATAGATTAAGTAGACAGGGAAAATACCAAACCCTCCCGAGCTCGCAATATTCCACACTACACAAAAACAAAATTATCAATTGAAAGTTAATATTTATTCTATATATGTGAGAATGGAATGTCTGTCAGGGTGTATGTATGAATTTGTTTGAATGTACTTTACTCCTTCCTTCTCTAAGGAACCATCGTATGCGTAGGTAGGATCTCTCTATCAACCTGGCTTAGTTGCCCTCAAGTCGTATTACTTCTACGACCAAGCTTAGTTGCACTACAGTTAACATATTATTGGTATGATCTATCTAAGTGTGCTTGAATGAAAACGCAGACTCAAATCATAGCGGACTAAACAGGTCTCACTCACGCGACCTATTCTAAGCTGACCTTAATAGGTCGCGTGAGTGAGACCTGTTTATTCCGCTTTGATTTGAGAGGTGACAGACGGACATTTTTAGCAACACGTGCCCTATTGGAAAATCTAAACTTCCATCTCACTCTGCTCGCTTTGCTTCACTCGGGATCGAGAAGGTACTGTAGGGGTCAAAATTAGTTTGAAAACCTCAATTAAATCAGGATGGAGATCATAAAAAATTATGTACCATGCGATTGAAATACTCAAATGAATTGATAAAATTGTTTTTACAAAAAGAAGGGAAAATGATTATCTATAATAATTTATTTCTTAGTTTGAGGTTGCGTGATCAAATTTTTCGAAAATATTTTTTCTTTTTCTTTTATGTGAATGTATGTATCAGTGAAACTCTTTGATAAATCGGTGGTTGTCATTATGAACCAGAGCAGTTTAACAATGATCTGAATCTGATGGCGACTCAAACTTATCCTTTTGTTTTTTAAAATATTTTATTTTTGGAAATTGAAAAACTGGATCTATCAAAAAATTGTGTCAAGTGATTTGTTAATACATTTGTTTTTCTTTGTATATGTAATAAAATTGAGGTAAAAAGTTTTCCTGAAAGAGAGGGCGTTTGATTTTCAAGGACCTTTTGATTAACAATGATACCAAGCCCTACGGCAGTTTTGGTAAATGTCGACATTGAGCCCTCAGTACCTTCACACAGGCCTGATGAACGACCCGTAAGTGAAACATTAAACTTACAACTTTTTCCAATTGGTGAAATATTTATTAATGTTGTTTAAAAATTAACATTTTTTTATTAGCCAAACCCACCTGCTGATCTGACAGATGTTATTGAGGTTTTAAGTCCCAACGCAGAGTTTCTTAGAACCTACCAAAATCAGACTGCTGAGGATATTGAATCTGGGAGAACTCGATTGAACTCTGTTGGGTCATACTGGTATGGTATTTTTCTATTACTGAAGTTTCAGAGTTTAATAATTGTAAATTTATGTAGTTCTAGTACCTCTAAAGATGAGCTAATTCAGGATGGAAAAATCAAGTCAACTGGACTGCATTCCCCGAACAGGTGCAGACTAAATCCTCAAATATATGGCCCTGAGTTTTTGTTTATACCTTAAAAGACCTAATTAGTTACTTAAAAATTTTTGCCATGTTGCAACAGAATTTTTGAGCTATGAAATCGGAATAAACTTCCCTTTTCTACTCTTTCAACACAATCACAATTAAAATAGATTGCAAGTCACTTTTGATTGTTATTTGTTTGTGTGTTGAGATTATATCATCAAAAATTCCGGTTACGAAATGATCAAAAGATTTATTAGTTTTCTGTCTTTATTTTCAATATTTTGTAAACAGTCGAAGTCACAATTCAGAGAGTCAGCCCCTACTGAATGGTCCTCGAGCTCGTAATAACAGCTATGATGAAATAGATGTGGAGGAAAATGAATTCAGCGGTTGGACCAAGATTAACTTTCGAGTTTTCATTTTTTAGTTTAAACTTGATACCCTTTCAGATGATCCGCTTTTTAACGAATTGGTGCATGAAGCTGAAAATGCCATCAACAGTGGTGTATTCCCAGTGAGAATTTATCAAGTACGACAAAAAATTCAATAATTCTATAGGGAAAGAAAGTTTCCTCATACAAACTTTTTTAGGGAAGTAGTGGCAGCTACTTCGTCAAAAACGCAGATGGCAAAGTCATAGCTGTCTTTAAACCCAAAGATGAGGAACCCTATGGCCGTTTAAATCCAAAGTGGACGAAATGGATGCATCGTCTTTGTTGCCCGTGTTGCTTTGGAAGGTCTTGTCTTATTCCAAATCAGGGATATATGTCTGAGGCTGGAGCTAGCCTTGTTGATACAAAAATAGGGCTAAATATTGTACCTAAAACAAAGGTAATCTAAACATTGTAAAAATGAGATTTAAGTTTAAAAATATCAATATATGAAACGGAGAAACTAACTTTGTGTATTAAAAAGGTTGTTCGATTAGCGAGTGAAACATTCAACTATCCACGCATCGATGTCGAAAAGTATAGAGCTAAAAGAGTTGTCTCTTCGCACTTTCCAAACGTTGGAAAAAGATTCCACAGGATTGGTTTACCTCCCAAGGTGTTTCAAATCAATAATTTCTTCAGTTTGTACAAAGCTTACTTTTAATTTGCTTTCTAGGTTGGATCCTTTCAGTTGTTTGTCGAGGGCTACAAAGATGCTGAGTATCATTTACGCCGTTTTGAGGCTGATCATCTTCCGCATGAGGTGTCACAGAAGTTTCAGTTAAAGTTTGAAAGGCTCGTTGTTTTGGATTACATCATACGAAATACTGATCGAGGCAACGATAATTGGCTAATCAAATATGAAAAATCAAACAGGACTTTGGGACCATCACGTAACCCCTTAGAGGACTTGGACACTGAACCATTTTTAAGTGTAATTTTTTTTGCTCAAGGAGCTTTTCAAATAGCCTTAAATCTTCTCAAAATCCTTTTTTAAATTTAGGAAGACATTGGCTCAGAAATAGACCTGGCTGCAATAGACAACGGGCTTGCCTTTCCGTATAAACATCCAGGTTAATTTTTAACAAAATCCCAATAGTTTTTGAGGCATCTCATAAAAGAGAAAAATTTGCAGATTCTTGGCGTGCATATCCTTATCATTGGGCTTGGCTACCACAAGCTAAAGAACCTTTCTCGGAGGAGATTAAGGATTTGGTGCTTCCTAAGCTATCTGACATGAATTTTGTTCAAGAGATGTGCGAAGAGTTACACGTCCTTTTCAGGGTAAGGAGAAATAATTTTTAGTCAAACTGCTTTTGAGTTTTGATGAGTTTTTTGTTTTACAGTCAGATAAAGGGTTCGACCAACACCTTTTTGAAAAGCAAATGTCTGTGATGCGTGGTCAAATACTAAATTTGACTCAAGCTATGAGAGACAGAAAGAGCCCTCTCCAACTAGTGCAGATGCCTTCAGTCACTGTTGAAAAGTACGAAAAAATTCTTCACTCCATTATCGTCAGTATATACCTTAGCTGTAACAAATAACTTATTTCAGGGCAATGAGTTCGTCAAATTTTCCCCAATTCAAGGATAGCTTTACCCAGAGGTTTCAGAAAAGATCACCGTTCTTCTCTTGGTGTTAAGGCATCCTCTTAGCTCGTCATTAATGAACCTGACAGAGAGACTTGCAAACATCCTAAAATGGTGCCAAAAGGATCCATTGTGAAGTTTTTCAACTTTTTTGCCCCACGTGCAGAGGGTTTCTTTCGTTTTGGTCAGCAAAAAAAAAGAGCTTA
>Ga0194133_10007678_pt1 | contig 12815 bp, 3 predicted proteins | sample TA2KigOf40mmetaG_FD_155448 | JGI IMG/M metagenome (GOLD analysis project Ga0194133, IMG submission 155448) | Freshwater microbial communities from Lake Tanganyika, Tanzania - TA2015055 Kigoma Offshore 40m | ecosystem: Environmental > Aquatic > Freshwater > Lake | place: Tanzania: Lake Tanganyika...
TTTGGGTTCAAATTTGGAAAGTTTCCCCTAAAAATGTCAAATTTTTCAAAAAAATTTTTCGGGTCAAAAAAAATCTCTTCGGGTCGGGTCGGAAAGTACCTGGGTCAAAGGCAGGTCGGTCTCTTATTTACTGCGGGTCAAAAGTAAGCTCGGGTCGGGTCAGGGCCCATCTCTAAATTGTTGTACCATTTTTGGTACTTCACATTGGTTCTGTACCAACTCAACTTTCACGTTGAATTCTAAATTACCATTAAAGAATTTATGTACCCTGGCATTTAAGAGGGTTTTTTCTGCTTATTTTTTATATTAAGATATGTATAAAAAAAGTCCGAATATATAAACAAATTTAAAGAGAAATAATGAAAAAAAATTCAGATCTCTCTCCATGAATTTATAATGAATCTCAGCCCATTCCTTGAATATATCTTTATTTACTCTTAGCTCTTATATATTTTGCTCTACATCTTAGCTTTGCTTTTTCAAACTACCTCAACAAAATTAACTAGATTTAGGTAAATGCTAAAATTTATTTGCTCTTCTTCTCACACTCTGCCCGACCTCAATATATCCTTCAAGAAGAGATGATCTAAATTTTATACCAGCTAAATTGGCCTGGTTTTTTTCAATCAGATAAAAAAAAAGATTTTCCCCTAAACAAAAAAAGCACCAACAAAATGTTTCATGCTGAAAGTTGAGCCTTTGTTATCTGATCGGAATTATACGACAACTTAAATTAGACACCCGTTAGGATTGATCGACTTGCCAGTTGTTGGATTGCGGTCAAACTTTCTACGCCTTAAACTTTTTCCTCGACTCAGTTTTGATTTATTTTGGAAAGGACATTGATTCCACACGAAATGTAAAATTCTAAATCTGAAATATCACATTTCACAATTGACGTTGACCAGATATTTGAACAGAAAAAAAGTCAAGGCGAAATTCTCTCAGCTAATTTCAAGTTGACAAAAAGGTTTTTTTTTCTGGCAATATTTTTACACTTTTCTTTTAATAAAAGAAATAAATAATAAAATGAATAAATTTATTTGACCCCAACTGTAATTCCAAAATTATTGCCAAAGTGAAAGCATTTTTTTGATAAAGAGTCTGCAACAATTTCTCTGTTTGGCTAGCAAATCAAGTTTGTCGGTCGATTGTGTGGCTTGATATTTTTTTGCTTATTTAGAGATGACAGCTTGCTTTGCATTTGTCTCTCTGTGCTTGAATAAAATAAACATAAATATCCTATTAATGAGAAACTTGAATTAATGTACTTCGCTTGCTTGCCGACCAAAGAAAGAGATATGTTCTCCAGGAAAAAGCAAATCTTCATGAAAAACACTTTTGAAATGGAAATATTGGAATCAGTATCCTAAGGCAAAAAAATTCAGTCTTATAGCGCCTAAAATCGACAACTTTATATCATATCATATCATATCATAGCTTTTATTTGGGCTCATTGTCATCAATTACAAATAAAATGAATAAAAGTGACTTTACAAGAGTCCTGGAGTTGGTCCAACAAGTGACAAAACTTTCCTCGTGATCGTAAAATAAAGAAGAAGTTTTTTTTCAAAAGTTATGTTTATTTGGATAAGCACTTAATTACAGTAGCTGTGAACACTTGTCAGAAAACTTTTAGAAATGAAAATGGAGTCTCTTGAGACAGTAACAGGCGAAAAAGAGCTTGCTGGAATGACAACATGAAAAAGGATGATGATTTCGAATGAAAATATTTTCTTCTAAATGATAAAAATTGTTGAAGAAAAATTCCTCTCCTTAGAGTTTCCAACAAACTTTGACAACCTTTGTGAAAAAAATGTTTCTCCTTAAATTGTACACCATTTTGACCCTTCTATCCATTAATTATGTGTGTTGTTTCAAGTTCATTTTGAGCTATGATGGAGAAAAGACAAATGTGGAATGTTGCCAGGGTTTAAATGTGTGAAGAAGGACTGATTAAGAAAAAGTCAAAGTATATTATATTTCTAGTCTAGCCTACAACTCTGAAATTCCTGACTCTTTTGCCAATCAGATCACATCGAATTCCTAAAAGTCGGTTTATCCAATGGCTTTAATCATCCGATTTTACATCGTCGATATTGAAAAAGTCTTTTTGCCAGAGATTCCCTAGTCAATATTGGCACTTTCAAACTTATATTTGAGGAAAGTCTTTTTTCCTACTTGAATTGCTTCTGTTATAGCATTTCGAATTATCTGTTACTTTTTTGAATGGCTTTAGGGATTTACACTTTTAGTTGATTGTTTCTAGAATTTTAATTGTGCTGAGTAAATGAAGCCAGATGACAAAATGAAATAAGTGAGGGATTTTTCACAAACATTTTTTCTTGTTTGTTAAATTCTGTGTTCCATGCAAAAATATCTTGAATTCTGAATCAATGATAATCCATAAGATTTAAAAAGAGATCTTTTTGTCAAAAGTGCGAATTCAAAGTGAGATTTTTCCATTTTAAATAAAATACTAAAAAAAAAACTGTGAGAAAGTCAATTTTGAAAACGTCGATTTTCAATAGTTTTCTTTATAATAAAATCTCTTTTTTCACACTGCTAAATTGAGTTTGAAGATTTTTATACTCGGTATAACTTTCAAATTCAAGATTCAACAAATAAAACTCTGACAGATCATAGATAAACCAATCTAAAATGTTCATATGTTCATAATTCTTTAAATTTTCGACTTTCGCACTTTAAAAAATCGTTTTTTGGTCCATTTTATCGACGCAAAAAGGTTGTCATTTTGCAATAGAGACGACTTGACAACTATTTGTTTCTTGGCCAGACAGACTTGTAAAGTCGATTCTAGATATCTTCATTGAAATATAAATTTCCAAACCTTTTTTCCAGCCTTACTGACCCACAGAATATCTGCACTTTGTCAGCTCAGTTCAAATTAATCCAACTTTTATTGACTTGAAGAAAGCTTGACCTGAAAAATAGCAACCTTTAAACAGCAAGTAAAATATGCCTCTCTGTCTTAAATCAAGAGTTCTTTTATTCATATTAGGTTTATCTGAATGATGCATTTGGTAAACAAATTTAAAAAATGTTTACATAAAGCAAATGCATAAAAAAGGATTTATAACAACATCCTCTTGAATAAAAAAATATGCAAAGTAATTTAATAACAAATAGTTTTTTGACTTTCAAATTGCTTTTATCTGTACTTGTACTAAAATCTTCATTCTTTTGTCCATTTAAGGTTTTACTTTCAAAGCCCTTTTTGATGGTCAATTGTAAAGCATTGAACTCTTTCTGGTTTGATGTGCCACTGTGATTTACTGAGATGAAGAGCTTCGCCAGTGAAGTGGTTTTGGGGGTTTTTTCTTTCATAAAGAAACCTCCATCTTCTTCTCTTTACTTGACTTACTGAACCGTTTCTAATGATCAGGCCATAGTTGAACTTTTACCACTTAAGATACCAAGGAGAATTGGAGAAAAAAAGTCTAACAGGATCCTCATAATCAGAGCCATTTAGAGAAGAAAAAGAATATAACAAGCAGTGATAGTTTTTAACATGGTGGTTTCATTGTGAAAGTTTTTCTTTTCAGAAAAGAAGGAATTATAATCTAATAAAGAACCTGAATGGGTTAAACTGATAAGACACATTTAAGGAAAAGTTAAATTAGTTGGCCAAGCAAAGTTTTGTTGCAGTAACTTAACTTTATGAAATTCTTTTGGTGAACACAACAAGGTTATGAGAGGAAATATAAATACAAATTTAGCATTTTTAAATTGAACAAAAAGTCACTAAATTCTTGAAATTTATGTGTAAAACTTACCAAATTCATGGACAAACCTTTGGATATTATTATAACATCCCACAACTTGCAGTGATAATTGGTGTTTGTTCAATTGAGCTGAATCTATCATCATGTTAGACTTTCTGCAAAAAAGGTCTACCAAGGATTGGGATCTTCTTAGAGGATCCTGTACCTAACTTTTATGGGAAATATGGACAACATCATGAATATTATCAACACACTTTTTGTAGCCATTTTTATCCTGCAAAAATGTGCATAAAACCAAAGGGTCTGTGCAGAATAATAAAGGTTTTAAAATTTCTGCATGTTAATGAGTGCATTTTTATTTCACCAGAACCAAAAGTAAATTTCAACAGATTCTGTGAATTTTTCTTCATTAGAGATATATAAGGTAGGATAACCTAGGGATCTGAACCTAGGCTCTCATTTGCTGTAAGCTTTGTCAAAGTCTTTGATTTGAGGAAGTGTTCAAAAGAGCAACATAAAAGACTGGCCTTCATTCTTTTTTGAAAATTCTGGTCACTGCGAACGACCATTCACTGTAATGTCACAGTTTTATCAGAATCCCCACATAAATTGCTAACATTATGGTTTTACTTTCGACCCCATTTGTTTTTTACCCATCTCATTTGGGTTACAAATCTAATCCTATCAACTGTCTTAGAAACTGTTTTCACCTCTTTTGTTTCAAGTTCAATTTAACATGAAAAAAGGTATCCCATTGTGGTTGGTTCTCACTCGCCTCAAGGATGAAATAAAATCTTTTCAAGTTCAAAAGCAATCCAACTGTGACACGAAATGATTAAAAATTTCGTCTTAAAAATGTTTCAAATATCACTGCAATTGTAATTTTCAAGAGACAAAAAACTATTTGAAGCTGCATGAATCTTTTGTAAGAAATCATTGATGACCCGGAATCTTTCAACAAAACAAGTGATCGATAACTTCTAGCATCCATTTTCGATAAACAAAGAAGCTGAAAAATCTGGAAGCACGTTTGGACATTTTCACAATTACTTTTTCGACAAAGTTATGCAAAAAGATACAGAAAAGACTCATTTGTTTTCTGTAAACTGATGTTTCACTTTTTGTCATTTCTTTTTCTGGAAAATACAATTAAAATGATGTCTTTTGACATGATTGACACATTACTAAAAGATTGCCTTAAGACACCATTAAGTGAATTGGAACACTTTTTTATTAAAAGATTATAATCCATGAAAAAAAAAGTTTCATGGGAATGTGCCCATTTTTCGAGACAATTTCTCATTTATCTTCTTCCCATCTACCATTTGTTGTGTAAAATAAAACAAAAACTATCAGGCACAAAATATGTCATTCACTACTAATTAGCAAAAGATGAAAATGAAATATTAATTGCGAAAAAATAAAGAATGGATGAAAAAATGATCACATTTTCTACATCCTATAGATTTTGTGCTTTAGCAATATAAAACGAGTGGAGAAGTCCTCATAAACCTATAACAATAAAAAGTATTTTATTAACATAGGAAAATTGTTTGAAGTGACAACGAACAATAAAAGAGTAGATTGCTGGAGGTTCCTTGAAAAATATGACTCTCGTGAGAGCCTTAAGTGCTTTGAAATTAAACAAGATCTCTTTTCGATTCAATTTTTAGAATGATGAGAAAAGAACAAAAAAAGGTAGAATGGATATTCACACATTTTTCAATGGTTAGAGCCACAAAGAATTCCCACACACATTATAATATGTTAAACAAAAACTCTTTTAAAAAGAAAGTTATTAATTCACATTCTGGCTCATATACAATCTGCTCGAATAGTAGTAATAATAATAATCTGGTACATTAAGGGTTAGGGAATGAATTACTCACAGTAGACAAAGAATTACATGCCGCGACTACTAGGTGAATACCTGGCTAAACGCTGCCAAAGAGCAAATCCAGACAAATGGTCGCTCTTTTGTTCAGCTAACGTCGTATTAAAGACCCTAAGAGATAAGCATCCTTGTAGGCTACACTCTTTACTTTGCTCGAGCTACTTTGAAGAGCCTAGAAAGGGTGGACTTGGGAAATTCTTTGACAAATCCAAAACCAGGGTTGGGAAACAATCGATACAAAACAGACTCGATCATCTCAGACTCATTAAGCGACCCTGGAATTGAGCTAATTTGTCAAATGATTCAATCAGAATTTTATTAAAAGACACCTTTTTCAATTATAGATGAAATCAATATCAACATTGATGAATTCTCTTTCACTTTCTCATTTTTCATTACTTCAATTGATACACTTAATGAAATTATTGTAAAGTCAATATTGTTGACAATATTAGAATAATTAGTTTCAAATAAAAGCTTTGTTTAAAATGTCAATTTTTTTAAATTTTGATTACAAGAAAATTTGAATTGTTGTCTTTCCATTAATTCATATGTTTGAATTATTTTGAAAAGTCTATCAATTTTAAGCCTACTCTCTAAAAGAACGTCAGCAAAATCTCTAATTATGAATATTTTACAGAAAATGATTACATCATGGTCTTTTTTGTCTCTGGCATCTCAGTTTGTTTAGCCATTCACTTTGTAGTATCAATGAACAAGGTCTGTCAAGTTTAGTTGTGCGGATCCAAAGTTTGAAAGTTTGCCACTTTGAGACAACTTTCACAAAATAATTGGTTAAACATTCTTTTGAAGTTGAAAAAAATGGCCACATTATTCACTGATTCCGCTGAATAAAAGAAGGGCCTATTATCAATCTGTCTAAATGTTTTTGTCATGCTGTAAAACTGTTAATTATCGTCACGAAAACTTTCATTTAGGTCCATTTGCATAACGTGACAAGAGAATGTTAACTATTAGAATCTCATTTCAAAATTAATTTGTATTTTCATGATGAGAAAAGACATGCTTATGTAACATTTAATGAAAGAAGAACATTAATAAATTGGTTAACACATGTATTTATAAATAAGTTCTTCCCCATTCAGGAAATACAGCTTGATAAATTTCAAATTGAATAAAATTGGATTAGCAACAATTCTCCTCCAAAACCTAATTTTGAACAAACCAGTTGAACTAATTTCATCTTTTTCATTTTACAGATTAACAAAGTCGAGACTTTCTTCTGCATTATTGGAAGACAAAAGCAGTTCAAAAATTAAAGAAGAAAGACTGAAACCTCATTTGAGGCTTTGAGAAAAGTTTTCATCTGGCACCTGATAGTTTCAGAATCACTTTCCCACATTGATCTCGTAGACAAAGTTTTGCTTCAACATTAAAATGAAGCCTTTGGGATTAGATGAGTGAATCTATATAATTGTGACTGTAATCATATAAGAGAGTACAAATTAAAATGGATCCATTTCGCCACACCCTTGCAAACTTGCCAGCTATCATGCTCATTCTCCAACTAGGTAAGTTTGAATTTCATCATTTGAAGTTTTCTCTCATCTATTGAATGAAAAGTTTCTGAGTGAAAAGATGCTCAACACGAAAACAGCTATTGTAAAGGAAATCTTTTCGTCTCTTTGAAGACGTGGGTGGATATCTAATCGAGAAGTCCCCAGTAAAAGTATCCAATGCTTTGTCGTGTATCAAGTTCATAACCAACTTCTTTCAAAGATATTTTTGCAAGCTTAAAACTTCAGCTCAGAAAGTTTTTCCCAAAACAGTTTTTTTTTGTTTTCTTCAAACAACAACAAGAACTTAATCTTTTAAAATTGATTATAAAAAAAACTTGAAGTTTCTACCCAGTGGAAAAAAAACTTATCTGATTAACTATTGGCTCCTTTTTAAACTGAAATTTGTGAACTTTTCATGGCATCAATGTAAAACTTTGGTCAATTTTTTTTAGCATTGAATTTAGTTGAAAGCTTTCATTTTGTAAACAATGAATGAATATAAGATTGTTTTCCAATATCCGATTTTAAAGCTGAGATGAATTTTCATGTCTTCCTTTGATCGCATGATGCGGTATTACTTGTGGTAAAATCATGCCCACACAGTTGTTTGATGAATGGAACCGATGATGCCAGATATAGATTGTTTAGCGATTCTTCAATCAGTCGACAGGTGAAGAAGGACTATCTGATTTTATTGGAAAAAATAGAGAGAGAGAGAGAGAAAAAAAAGCACTCCTTTATCACAATAAAATATAAGCTTAAAGGTTTTTGCATTGTCAAAACTTTCTTTATAAAAAGCAAAGCCGCTTTCAAAGTTTAAAAAGTTTTCTATTGATACTTTCAAATTACAGATGGTATGTTGAAAGTTTAAAGAAAGACAAAATAGAAATAAAAGTTTATCTATATTCTCAACATTCTGAAGGTTTCAGACTACATATTATTCATTATTTTCAATATACATTACTTTTGGTGTTTGACTCAAAGGTGAAGAATACATAAACAATAAGGGAAGGGATACATTTTATTACAAGTCAACAGATGTTTTTCTTACCATGACTGCTAACATACAGTAATAAAGACTCAAATAAGGAACAATTATAGTTTTCATTGATTGATTGATCAAGATCTAGCCCTAAAAGTGCTTTTATCTCAGTTCTTTGACGCAGTCTTTTATGCAGCTCCTGTGTGGCTCAGCAATCTGACTGAAGCCCAATGGTAGAGATTAAATAGCATACAATACCGATCAAATTAGAGCTGCTGCCTGTGATTACACACAAAAAATACCAAGAGCTGTCCTCAACATCATTGCAAAACAAGCTACACCAAAGCAATGGAACCGCTACGCAGTGGCCAAATGTGTAATAAACCTCTACAAAGGCGGAGCAACACGAATTGGAAAATACTTGAGGGACAAAAGCTACGATAACAACAGAAACCCAGGAAAGGCTGTGTTTTTCAGCGAGGCTAAGAAAAAGGCAGTAAATTGCACTTCTTTAGTGAAGTTACTTTCAATGGGATTTGTGATTTTAGTGAAGACACATTAGGAAAGAACTTGAAGAAACAATTAATTAACTTCTAAATTTTGAATATTAACTTTGACGTGGCTCTACACCAAATTGTACATTAAATATCACTTAGCATGTTCTTGACAACCATTGTAAATTTGTGAGATTCATAGCACCAAAGAAACATAGTTAAAACTTTGGTGCCTGACCTCGCTTTTAAAAAGAATGATTTTTGCATTTTATGATTATTGTTAGATGAAGCCAAAGAATCAAATACAAATACAAATCATGTGAAGGGGGTTCGTAAAGTCAACTTCTAAAGGCTTTTGACAGAAAAGTGGTTAACCTTTCGGAAAAGTTCGTTCGCAATGATGATTGATTAATAATGGTGACTGAAAACTCACATGCTAGAAATGTGACATTCGATTACCTGTTTTTTCAATACCTTTTGATGAATAATAATCATTCATTTACGCAGAAAATATAGATAAAAATAATTTTGTAATTATGTGTTAGCTAATATCTCATGATACACGATTTAAAATGTCACCAAATAGAACTTCATCAAATCAATTAAGATTGTTACGAATATTTCATAAGACAATGTCGTGAGAAATATAAAGCAAGTAAAAAACCATTTATAAGCTCTTTTGAAACATTCTGTCAAGCTTTAAATTATTTAGTCCACACTTTCACAAGTTTCTTTTTAAGCAGGGTCTAAAAAAACCACCGTATGTTGAAAGAAAAAATCATTTCTTATAAAAACCTTTTGTTAGCAGAATGTTTTGCAACACACTTTATTGCTTTATTGCTGTCTGGATAGAATTGAAGATGATATTCAACCCAAGTCTGAATTTTGAATGGTTGAAATCAGACAGCAGATAAAGATTTTTCCTCTTGTTCCACTGCTTCCCAACTCTTCATCATCAACAATCACTGGAGCAAAAAATCGTTTTGTGTTAACAAGACTGTTCAACAAAATCTTGTGCAAAGAGCATTCTTAAGTATGAAGAAAACAGAAAATCTGCTTTATTTTAGCATTGTTTGTAAGCAAGCTTTTTTTCCTCAATTTGCCAATTCTCGTCAGCAAAAAAGTTATCTCTAGGCCATGGCCCTAATGAAACTCCAAAACATCTAAACTGACATCTGTACAACCTGCTTTTTATTTGTATTTGTAGCTTTAAATAGCTTTATGAGCATTTTCATTACATACTTTCTTCTTCTTCATCGAGTGTCCAAAGAAGGCTTTTTAATGCATCTAAAAGCAAGTTTATAGCAAATTGGAACTTGAAAGGAGAAAATGCAGCTGCCTGTGCCACTCCTCGAACATTTTGTATCAAACACACAATCCATTTACATATTGAAAAATCATTCAAGTTTTCTAAGGCTTCATTTTTAAGAAATTTTCACGGGTTTGAACTTCATAACGTCACGATGGTAATCTACAATGTTCAAAAAAAAATATTTGCACAAATTTAGAGTTCAGTGTTCCTGTGATTTCTAAATAAAACCTTAGGTTTTGTGACCTGCCACTCAAATCTTATTGGAACCAAACTTATAAAGTTTTCCAAACAAAATAAGCCAGTTTTCTAATTTGAAATTCAGTGGTTGTTCTTTTCCTAGAATCAAACAGAATATATCACACCCCTATTTTCCATGATGTTGGTTGAATTTGCAACTCTTAGACATGTCTGTTGCTTCCTCAGACCCTAAAAATATTCCTCGTACTTCAAAAGTTGAAAAGACTTGCATTGAATCTACAAACAGACTGGCAAAGTGGTTCAGATCTCCATGGTGGGAGTTTATTCAAAAAGACTATCTTTCCTGTCAAACTAAAATTTTGATTCAATTTTCCCTCAATAAAAAAAAGATCTTAACAGCTGCATCTTCAAAACTTACTGATTCATAAAAAACCTGAAAAAAGTTTCAGATTCATGTTTAAACTTGGTCTCAAAGTTTTTTTTCAATATACTCCATACAAAGGCAGGAAAAAGTTTTTTTTTGTGTCCCAGTTCAAAATCAAACAGAGATTATTTAGATGTTCGATTTATGTCCTAGATTATTTCATTTCTTCTGGACTTTAAAAGTAATCTCTTTTAGGCATAGCTTTTGCCTTCTAATTAGACATAATCGGCGTTAACACTCTTGTGTCAAGTGTGTGTCTTCAGTAAACACAATTAAGATGGCTTCATCAAGGTATTAGGTACTTTACTTTCAAACCTTACAGCCTGATTTCTCAAATGAAAAGCCTTTGTTCAATCTTTCCCCCAAGCTGGCTGCTATTGATTCACACATTCCATTCATAAGAGATGAGATGTTTTTATGGCGGGAGGATGATTGATTCAATTGATAAAAGACAGTTCGAGGAATCCATGTGGAAAGTGTTAATCAAAAAGTTTTTTTCTGCATTTACTAAAACACTCAACGATCCAAACTGTAGGGAAATATATAAATATCTCTTTCTAGGAAAAAGACTTGAAAGAATCCCCTTTTTTATTTTACAGCTTTTTATCTTTCGACATTTATGAGGAGGCATCCAATATGAAATGAAAAGCATATCTAGGCCAATAAAGTGAAGCAGCTTTTTTACACAATGAGAATCCTCAAATCGTTATTAAGGAGTATTTGCAATTTAGAGTCTTTACGATCTTCATTTTTTTACATTCATAGGCAATTTTACACCTACACAAAAGACTGTGTGTAATTTAACTTAACATTTTTAGTTTCCTCACAAATTTTATGACCTCAAATATTTGAGCTTGCCTTTGTTTTTTAAAGTAATTGACTCTAACAACAAAACAAACAAATCAAAGCTAATTGGGAATTGTTTAGTTTAATGTGACTATATCCAAGCAATATGATATTCTTTTGAAAATTAAATCTAACATCAATTGCACGAAATCTATTATTTTTACAATTCATTTGCAGTAAATCAAATTTTCCTTGGCAAATTCACAAAAATTAATCCCAAACAAAAGCTTTAAGTCTCTTTGGATAAGAAGTTTGAAAAGAGGAGATAAAAGATGAGGATTTTTTTGCATTTTTACTCAGTTCAAAAAAATGTTCTGTCATTTTCATTTCCTTTATATCAATTTTCTTCAAAAGGTGAATCGAATGAAGTACTTTGTGGAATCACAGAAGAATGATCATTAGATTAAATGTTTTGTGTGGTGAAAATGACGTTGATTAAGAATGAATGATGAGATATTTTTCGGCATTTTACTGGCAAAAAGAGAAAGTGTCTTTTACATCCAACGGCTACTTCAAGTTGCTCCAGAGGCAACAAAAAGTCTGATTTATTAAAGCAAGTGGGTTACAACAGTTGAGAAAGAAATTAAAAATGTGACATTTTTTCATCTTCAAAAAGATCAAAAGAAATCTGTTAACATATAACAAAAAGAATGGAAATAGTTTTAGCATTCATCTTTGAAGACAAATTTAATGGTGGCCTTTCAACAACTTCCTTCCCTCAAAATGTAAAAACTTTTAATGACTTCATCATTAACAAGCAATTTGCATTATTTTAATAACATTAGAACTGATAAAAGGATTTCAAACCAATCACTTTAGGGGATAGATGAAGAGAATGAGGAATTTTCTAGGACAGGATAGAAAAGTACAATTTGCTTCAAGGGAGAAGATGAGGGAGCATTGATGGACTTTTAAAAGATAAACCCGAAATCTTCCCCTTTCAGAGCAGATTCAACTCACTTTTTTACATTGCCTAATAGTTTATCATCTTGGAGAATCTTATTCTGGATCAACAAGATGCACTCAGAAACATTGTGTGACCAGAGGCACTCTTTTGTGAAGGGTTTACAAAGTTGTTATAGAACAAGCAAGGAGCGAAACGATCGAGGTCAAAAGCTTCTGTTTCATATCAGCTGCTAGATTGTCAATTGAGCTGAATTGTCAGTTTTTGTTTGTTTTTTAAACACAAGGCTGTCACGCGGTCAGGATTGAATCGAATCGAATTCAAGCACAAAACATTTTTATCACACAATATAACAATAGAAAATGAACATTTTACACTTTATAAAGATCAACGTAGATGTTTTTTTGAAAGGTGTGTTTCTTTGCCTAAGTTTTATCAAGTCTTTACATCAAACACTTATATCCTCTTAAAGAAGGGAAATGTTTTCGTCTTCTT
>Ga0194133_10007680_pt1 | contig 12813 bp, 10 predicted proteins | sample TA2KigOf40mmetaG_FD_155448 | JGI IMG/M metagenome (GOLD analysis project Ga0194133, IMG submission 155448) | Freshwater microbial communities from Lake Tanganyika, Tanzania - TA2015055 Kigoma Offshore 40m | ecosystem: Environmental > Aquatic > Freshwater > Lake | place: Tanzania: Lake...
CATGGAGTGAACCAACTGCAACTCCTGCTTGATTCATCCGCTTAGTCAACTTATCTGCGCCATGCTTGGTTCTGACAAAGAAAATACTCTTTCCTTTTCTAGCTGCAATCTGTGAGGTAATTAAATCTTTATGTGATTGCTCCATGATCAATAGATGGTGGGTCATATTTGCTGCAGTTGATTTCTCATTTGCAAGTGAGTGACTAACTGGATTTTTTAAGTACTTCTTAACCAGTGAGTCAACATCCTTATCTAATGTGGCACTAAATAACATTCGCTGGCCACCAGGTTTAGTTAAATCTAATATCCGCTTCACATCTGGCAAAAAACCCATATCCGCCATTTGATCTGCCTCATCTAAAACAGTTACTTCAATAGCATCTAGCTTTATGTGCTTCTTTTGGATTAAATCTATCAATCTGCCGGGTGTTGCCACCACAATCGGTACACCACGTTTTAAAACTTGAATCTGCTTTGAATAGGAAAGTCCACCTGCAACCACTTGTGAATTCAAACCAACTGCTCGTGACAATGATGCAATCACATCGCTAATCTGCATAGCTAGCTCTCTAGTCGGCGATAAAACTAATGCTAGGGGCCTCATTGAGGCTGCTGTTCTTCCAGCAAGTCTGGTCATTAATGCCAAACCAAAAGCAAGAGTTTTACCTGAACCAGTCTGACCTCGACCTGAAATATCTTTTCCAGCTATTGCATCAGGCAATGTTGCTTTTTGAATTGGGAAAGGTTTTTCGATTCCAGATATGTGTAATACCTTGGTAGGCGCAGCGTTAACGCCTAAATCTTTAAATGACATATATCTACCTATCAAGACATGATGCGCGTCTTGGTGGTGATTTGAGATTAAGACTCGCATGACTTTTGAGTATTCAAAAGTTTGGAAATATGGGTGCAGTCTAGCGCAGATATATCCAACAAATTCTCGTAATTTATTTGAATTTGCTCTCAAACTCTCTTTTCTTGAGAATGTAATTGTCCTCCTGATTTGATTTTGGGATAATCTCTTTGCGAATTAAATCGTAACGGTCCCATCGAGCACTAGTTAGATCATCCTGACCTCCTTTAACGCCCATTTGTAATGGCACAACTACCTCGGCGCCATTTTTTTCAGCAAACCAAGCCGCCCACAGAGAATATGTTGAATTACTAGTAACTATAGATTGACTTTCTTGGAGCAATGCAAAACTTTCACTATCTGATACCTCATCATCACAATCTATAACTTTGTCGGTTAAAGCTAAAAGATTTGGGTAGTGCGTAGCCAGCTCGCTCTTTGTTTCAATAAAGATCCAAATCGGTAATTTCTTGCTTGAATTTAAATGTTTTATTGCATCCAAGTAATAATGCTCAGGTAGAATTGAGTAAATTTCCGGAAAATTTAAATAATCACCCAGCCTTACATGTATACAAATAGGGCGATTGTGTTTTAACTCTGATCTAAGTTTTTCATAACTCACAGAAGGTTTTAATACCTCAGCAAACAACTTACCATTTATTTCATGAATATAGTCAGCATAAAACCAGTCTTGATAATAACCTGAAAAAGTTTGGCCAGATTTAAACTTAAAGTTCGCATCGGCTACCATTTTTTCACTCACTAAATACCCTTGAGAGTTAAAGATATGCCAGAGAACTCTTCTAACTATTAAGCTTCGTTTGATAAGTGTTCTCGGTTGAAAATAGCTTTTCTTGAATTGAAATTGAATTCGTCCAAACTTTAAATTTAAAATCTCAATTTTACGATCAGAATTGCTTCCAAAAACTATCAATTTATCATCAATAAGTAATTTACTTCCTAGAAATGTGCTGACCGCTAGACCAAAAAACAATATGAAAAGCTGATTTCCTAAACCTCCAACTATTCTTACGGTGACTAATTTTTTTTTGGAAGTATTTAACTTCCAATTAAAAATATTTAAGAGTTGCAGCATTATTTGAAATTCCTTGCATTATCGCGTAATTTTTTTTCTTTGTGTAACCTGATGAGACTTTTCGTCTTTGAACTGGAGGGTAAGTTTCTCGCTACATATGCAATAAGTTGAGATTTTAGTTTTTTACTCGATTTTTCAGGCAGTTTATGGGTTCTTAAAATCATTATCAGATCTCTTATTAGGAGGATTTCCCGTTCATTAGAGAAGCTCTCTGGTTTGTAAACTTCAAAGATTTGTTCGAGTTTTGAAGAGGCTTTTTCCACATTCAATGGATTAATTCCTATGCTTTGTATTAGAGAACTCTTCTTTAAAATTGAGGCCTGTCTCTTAGTTCCAGTTACTGACTCAGCACTTAATCGATAATGCAGAAGTACTTTAGGTATTGAGATTAATTTTCCTACTCGGCTCATCCTTAACCACAGCGACAAGTCCTCTGCAGGAAAATCCTCTTGTTGGTATCCGCCAACTTCAAGCACAGACCCTCTATTAAATAGAATTGAGGGGTGAGCAGTTCTTTGGCTTGATATTAACGAGACAGCAACAGCGTCGGAATCAATGGCGCTTGGTATCGTCCCTAAATATGATAGAGCCTCACTAAAAAAATCATAATCTGAAAAAATACCAATTACATTTCTACTAATGCAAACTCTTTGTTCATCTAATCGGCAAACTTCATAATTATCATCAACGTCAAATCGAGCAATCCATTCATTTGACGCTTCACTTAAACCAAGGTTGAGAGCTCCCACTATACCGGGATTTGGATTGCTTAAAAGTCTGATTCGCTGATCTGTTCTAGCAGCGTCTTTAACAATTTCAGCAGTATTGTCATCTGAAAAATCATCAATTATCAAAATTTCATCTGTTGTTTTACATGATAACTGTAGTTGGGGTATAGATTTTTTTAGAAATACAGCCCCATTCTTTACAGGCATCAAAGCTGTAACTCTAGATTCCATTTTATTTATCTCCACGATTTAATTAGATTTGCAAACTTACTTCCTTTTAGTAATCTAACAATTCTTAATACTTTAGATTCGAATGGCGTTATTTGGTTAAAAGTTTCCGCCTCACGATATTCTCTAATTGTCAATCCAAAAAGTGATTTTAAATTTGATTGTAAAACATCTTCACTTGAGCCTATAAATCTCATCACTTCATTTTCTTTTTGAAACGCTAGAATAAATTGAAAATTATTTAAATCATTTTGACTAAACAACCGAAGAACTGGAGTCTTCTGATAGTTTGAATCACCGCTGTCTAAGTTCTTCAAATAATTTTCTCCTTCTGAAAGAGTGGCAATTTTTACTTGGACCCCCCAAAACTCAAAGAAATTTAAAATCTCCTCTGTAGATAATTTCTGGTGGAACCAAGATTCCACAAATCTTAAATCGTTCCAAATTCTTGCAGGATTACCAATAGATCTAAGCAGGTTTATAGAGCCTGATAACTTAGAAATTTTTGTAAGAATTAAGCTCCATTTGATAACTTGAAATTCATCAAATTTTACATTTCGAAGTTCTATTTCAAGTTGCTCTAAAAAATTGGTTTTATTATCAATCAAATCTGTTATGTATCTACCAAAACCTGATTCTAACTCTCTATTTAACATTAAAAATGAGTCGACTTCCCAGTTCAATTTAAGAAATGATTTTTGTTCTTGTCCATCATGTTGTCGATATGAAATTAAATCCGAGTCAAAAAACTTTATCTCTCCATTGATAACTCCATTAATCCAAATCCACCAATCAAACGATGTTACTGTCAGTGGATCACTTTTGTTTTTGAGGATGCTTGTTCTTATTATTGTGCAAGGCATCCAAAAAACTGAATCGACAAGTAACTTTGCTGCTAATTTATCTCTTGAATATTTACTAGGTGGTCGATATGTGAATAGATTTGATTTTCCATGCTCATTGATTGTGTCGGCACCAAAAGCAATCATTGAATAATTCTCTCCGAATTCACCTAGGTATTTTATGGCTTCACAGAGCACATTAGTTTTGATCACATCGTCGTCGCCTGGGAATATAATAAAATCTCCATTTGCTCTTTTGATAAGTTCTAAATAGCTAGTTGAACCTCTTTTGTTCTCTAAAAATCTCTCCAACATAAAATTCTTTCGATTGGAGAATTTATCTAAAGTTTTTCGAGTTTCATCCGTACTGCCGTTGTCAATAACAATGATTTCTATTTGGTCCAAAAAAGATTCGTCAAGAGTAAAAATTGAGTTTAAAAGTTCCGCCAAAAATTTCGACCTATTGTAAGTTAAAACACAGATGCTCAGTAATGGTTTCACTATTAGATTCTATCTTATGAATTTAAAGCTGTGTAGGATTTATTGACGCTGAGTAAATATCGCTGGCAAGTTTTTTGAGTACAACGTTGCAGTACCAATCTGAAGAAACCGAGAGAATATTCTTCTGTTGGTTACGTGAAATCTGATACTGCTCACTTACTTCAAGATTTGTAATTTCGGTGATTTTATCAAGTATTGAATTTGCATTTGGTTCAACTAAAATCGCTGATTCATTAGGGATGCCAAAATCATTTAAGGGCGGCCCGACATAAATAACTATTGCGCCAGATGCAAACGCATCAAAGAATTTTTCGCTGATGTAATCTTTTGAATTTTCTAGCACAACTACAATTCGATATTTTCGACAAGTTTCTGTTTTGTCTCGACTTAAACCTTTATAGTTTTTCTGTTGAGATCCTAAGTACTTCCAAGACTTTAGACTAATTCTCCAAATAGGTGTGCGAATTAGGTTTCCGAAATAATGTCTGTAACTATACATTCTATTTAGATTCCACTTGTCACCATAGAGATCCATTATGCAATTTTTAGCAGTCTTTTTCCCAAGTTCACGACGTAGTGAATATATTTCTCCTTTAGCTGCAGAGAATTTATTAGCTAGAACCATTGCCGATTTATTTTCTCTTAAAGCCCATTTTTCAAGACTTTCATTTTGTTGCTCAAGAAGTAATTGAGGCCATTTAAAAATTCGAGTGTTTTTCCTAGTCGCCCAATAAATTGAAGGTGACCAGATAATCCCATATTTTTTTAATGTTGATTCTTGATGTCGCTTGTAATCGATAATTGGTGGCTCCCAAAGAATAAGGTGTTTTCTATTTTGATCCAGTTTGGATTTATTTGCTTCTTTAATCCCTTTTCTGGAGTGTGTATTAGATATTAACAAATCTATTTGGATTCCAAAGTCATCTTCAACTATTTCGCATCCTTTACTTTTCAACTCTTTAGCAAATTCATACCATGGCCCATCTGAACCCGTATTCATAAAAGGTTCTCCCTGGTGTCCAATCAATCTAATTCGCATATTTTTCCTTGATAACATCCATGAATCCTAAAACCATCCCTAATGTGCCCAATGCAAACTTGATAGGGTCCTTTGGCGCAAATGTTAAAATAGACAGAAATTTTCCAAAATTGCACCAATGATAGGAAAATTTCAACCTACTTCCAAGTATTTCTTCTGAAATATAATATCGATTTCTTACCCACATTCTATGATGCTTTAAATAACTTGGTCTTCCGATTGGAGACTCCAAATGTTTTAAAATTAGATTACGTTTTACAAACAATTTGCCATATTTGGAAACTTTCAATGAAAATAAGACATCCTCGCCTAATGACTGACCGTAAAAACGGCTATCAAATTGAATGTGATTAATTTTTTGATAATCCCAAACTGCACAGCCAATTAACCATCTGCATTCCATAATTGGGTTTCCTTTTGAAATATTCTTGATCGGAATATTTACCCCACTATTCAACACAATTCCTTCTTTGTTTGAGTCTAAGAAGAAAAACTTCCTGTATGATTCAAAAGCTTTAATTGTTTTTTTAGATTTGTGGATATTTGGATTCTCTGCAACACCAGAAACTCCAGCTGCTTTTTTACTTTTAAGTAACGCAATTAAGTCTGTAAAGTAATTTGAAGGTGGAATCACGTCGTCATCTAAGAATGCCACATATTTACGATTCGGTCGCACAAACGAAAGCCCAATGTTTCTTTGAATAGCGGCTGATTTGATTTTTGAATGAACATAAAGAATTTTTTTGTTAGTTAAAAACCTTGCTTTGCTCTCCGCTTTATCAGATGAATCAACAATTATTATTTGGTCGATTTGTTTGAAATTAACTAATAAATTATCTACTAATTTTTTTAATAAAACCTTACGATTTCTAGTTGGTATAATAATTGCTAGGCTCATCAAAATGCAATTTTTAATTCTTTAGAAAAATACTCTATAGTTTTTTTTAATCCTTCACTTCTATTTATTGAAGGCCTCCAATTTAGTTGGTCAATGGCCTTAGATATATCTGGTATTCGATTTATAGGATCATCAGAGGGTAGTGGCATATAAGAAATTTTACTTTTAGATTTTGTGAGTTTTATAACTTCAACTGCTAAATCTTCCATGGTTATTGGATCAGGGTTTCCGATGTTTATTGGGTGGTGACAATTCTCTTTGAAAAAAAGTTTTATCAGGCCAATTATTAAATCATTGACATAACAAAAGCTTCTTATTTGCCTCCCATCTCCATAAATTGTTAAGTTCTTATTTGTTAATGATTGAACTATGAAATTACTAACGACCCTTCCATCGTAAATTGACATTCTGGGGCCATAAGTGTTGAAAATTCGAGCTATTCTTATGTCAGTTTCGTACTGCCTATGAAAATCCATGAACAACGTTTCAGCTGTTCTTTTCCCTTCGTCATAACAAGATCTTAATCCGACTGGATTTACATTTCCCCAGTATTCTTCAGTTTGCGGAGAAACTTTTGGGTCTCCATATATCTCAGAGGTAGAAGCTTGAAGAATTCTTGAATTTGTTTTTCGAGCCAACTCAAGCAGATTTGTAGATCCAATAACATTTGTTTTAACAGTTCTGACTGGGTCTTTTTGGTACAGAGGCGGGGAAGCTGGGCAGGCTAGATTAAATATTCCATCAACTTCAAAGTCACGGTATTCTATAAGGTCGTGGCTAACAATTGAAAAATCTTTAAATTGTTGCAAGTGCTCTATATTTTTTTTATCTCCAGTTATAAAATTATCAACAGCAATAACTTCATGGCCCATTTTTAACAGTTCTTCACATAAATTTGATCCCAAAAAACCTGCGCCACCGGCCACTAATAGTTTCATGAGATAATTGTACCAACTCAATTAAAACAAAAATATTAAATACCTAGTAGCTTCGCTTGTTTATCAAAATCAGGAACATCATGTCTTACTTTTTCAAAGCTTCCTACCGACTTTAGTTTCCCATCTTCAAGATATGCAACAATATCAGCACTCTTAACTGTGCTTAACCTATGAGCGATTACTATCACTGTAACTTTACCTCCCATTTTTAGTATAGATTCAGTAATATTTTGTTCTGTCTGACTATCCAATGAGCTGGTAGCTTCATCAAGTATCAATACCTGGGGTTTGGTAATCATCGCTCTAGCAATTCCTAATCGTTGGCGTTGTCCACCACTTAACTTCGAACCACTATCGCCAACGACTCCATCTAGTTTTTTAGGTAATTTGTTCACTACATCATCTAGTTCGGCAGATTTCAAAGCTTCCCAAATACATTCATCAGAAATGTCAACTGGGTCAAAACCTAAACATACATTCGATCTGATCGTACCGTTAGCAATGAAAATCTCTTGCGGCACATATGAAACCGAGCCGGGAAAAAGTCTGGATACATCTTTGATTTTAAGATTAGAAATCCTGACTTCCCCAACTTCAGGCTCTAGAACTCCAATAATAAGATCCGCCAAAGTTGTTTTACCGGCTCCAGATCGCCCAACTAATGCCACAATTTGACCAGGATCAATACTCAAATTTATGCCTTGTAATGTCAGTCTAGAGTTTCCTTCATAAGTGAAGGTTGCTGCTTCCACGGTAATGCTTGGAACAAATCCAGGGTGCTCATTTTTAAATTTATTTATTTTATCTGCCACGGAATCGTCTAAGTTTAAATTCTCAATGAGTTCAAAGGTTGGAGATGCCACTGCTGATGCACTCTTAATGGTAATTGCCACTTGCTGTAACCTCAGTATCGCCGGCGCAATACGAGTGCTTGCCGCCAAAAATACTATGATAACAGCAACTGCACGTGCTGAGCTATTTGAGCTAAATGTCACCGCACTAATTAATAAAAAGCTAATTACTACAGTTACCTCTAGAACATATTTACTAATTGTGGGTAAAAAGGATAATTCAGCTTGATTTCGCGCCAAATTATCTTGTGATTTGCCTATCTGCTCTGCATAATAAGCTCGGCGCCCTCCAATTACTGCTTCTCTAAATGCACCGATTACTTCGTGAATCATTTCTATGCTTTTGATTGAATATAGCCTCTGCCTCTTCCCAAGAGTGTTAGCTCTTACGTGCGTCAACCTGTATAAGACCCATGAGATTAAGCCGAACATTGAGATAGAGAGAAATGCAGTTTTCGAGTCTACATAGAATAAACCGATAATCATTACCAATAAAAGTACCAAATCTGAAACTAGTGAAATAAATGCTGAAATAATGCCGTTGGTTAAAGTCGTGACACCACCTGTAATTATGTAAACGTTTTCTTGTAAAGAACGCTTTTGAACTTCCTGAAACGATTGGTTTAACAATTTATATATAAGCTCTTGAGTTATGCTCGATGCTCTGTGCCCAAGAAAAAACATAGTTCGTCTCGTTAAATAAATAGTCGACATCGTCTTACTTATTAACAAAGTTGCAGCTAGAGCTCCTAGTATCGAAACTTGTTTTGTTAACTCCAAATTGCTGAGTTGGAGAAATTCCAAAATTGATGATACTCGATCGCCTGGTGGTCTTGACGCGCTACCGTTTATAGTAATTGCACCGATCATGCCTATAACTGCTACGCCCGCTAAATCAAGAAAGCTCAGAATAATTTGAATTAAAGCAAGCAAACCTACTTTATATCTATCCTTTGTTTTTAACACTTTCAAAGATCTAGAAACTACATTTACTTTCCAATAGTTTCTTAAAATATTGACATTCATTTTGGTGTCCACCGTGGATTAATATTATTCATTAATTTTTCAATATCTAATTTACATCGCTCCTGGGCATCCATTCCATAAATTAAGACATCTTTCCACCATGCGATAGATTCGGTAACGGCCTGTTGTTGAGTCCAAACAGGTTGCCAACCAAGTTTTTCCCTTGCTCTCGATGAATTTAGCTCTAACGAGCGTGCTTCTAGATTACTTAAGTCCTCCCCAAAAAAAATGTTCGCGTCTGATCGCCAATTTTCAGCGGCGATTTTTACTACTTCCTTTACAGATAAACTTTTCTCAGAGGGTCCAAAGTTTAGAATTTCTAGTTTAGTTCCACTTAATGCGTTATTTACCATCATTAAATAACCTATAACTAGGTCTAGTACATGTTGCCACGGCCTTGTACTGGTTGGATTGCGGATCTCTACACTTGAATTAGTGGAAAATGCTCTTACTAAATCAGGTATTAGTCGATTTTCTGAAAAATCTCCACCTCCAATAACATTTCCTGCTCGGGCAGTTAATATCTTTTTATTGTAATTATTTTTTAGTAATTCACGCCATGCGAAAACTGCATTCTCGGCTGCAACCTTACTTGCGCTGTAAGGGTCTTTCCCGCAAAGGGAATCTTTTTCTGTAAACGATTTTCCGCTATCTAAATTTTCATACACTTTGTCTGTAGTAGAAATCAGCATCACTTTTACAGAATCAATTTGGCTAAAAACATTTAGCACATTTACAAGCCCTCCTACATTCACATCAAAAGTAATTTTTGGATTCTTGTAAGATTCAAGCACGAGAGATTGAGCAGCTAAGTGCATGATCACTCTTGGTTTTATCTGTCCAATAAAATTATCAACTTTTTTTTCGTCTCTAATATCAAAAAAATCCTCTTGAATTTTTCCTAAGCGCTTAGCTCTTGTATATAGTGATTCAGGATCAGCCAATAGCGATAAACCAATCACTTCTACTCCACAATGTTCTAGGAGCATGGTTAGCCAAGTCCCTTTAAACCCAGTATGTCCCGTCACTAATATTGGGCCTAGATCTTGGTTGATATGAGATAATTGAATGTGGCGCACTGTGCAATAATACTGGAGGATGTAGTACAAATACTAAATTACCTAGATTTGGAGAATTATGCAGAGGCCCGATCGCTCCATTTCTGAATTTGTCGCAGGCGAGTATATTAAAAGGCACCCAAAACAAAAATTTATCCCTGGTAAAACCTCTATACCAGTGACGGGAAAATTTTTTGGAGTTGAAGAAATTGAATTTGTAATTCAAGCAGGTTTAGATTTTTGGTTGACTTCTGGCCCATTCTCTGAGGAGTTTGAATCTAGGTTTGCAAAATTAGTTGGCATGAGACATGCCTTCATGGTGAATTCTGGTTCATCAGCAAATTTAGTTGCGTTGAGTGCGCTAACAAGTCCCAAATTAGGTGATCGAAGACTCGTCCCAGGAGATGAAGTGCTGACCGTAGCTGCGGCATTTCCAACAACAGTTACTCCAATTCTCCAGAATAATCTTGTCCCTGTTTATGTGGATGTCGATATTGAAACTTATGTAGCAAATGAAAGTCAATTAGAAGAAGCCATATCACCAAGAACGAAGGCAATTATGATGGCCCATACTTTAGGTAATCCCTTCAATTTAGATCTTGTAGAGAATTTAGCGAAAAAACACAATTTGTGGGTTATAGAAGACTCTTGTGATGGCCTAGGTGGTACTTATCGGGATAAATACCTTGGCTCTTTTGGCGATTTCTCAACGTTTAGTTTCTATCCTGCGCATCACATAACGACTGGTGAAGGTGGTGCAGTGCTTGTCAAAAAAGCTGCACATAAGGTTATAGTTGAATCACTAAGAGATTGGGGAAGAGACTGTTGGTGTGCACCTGGTTGCGACAACACATGCCTAAAGAGGTATGAATGGAAATTAGGAGATCTTCCAGAGGGTTATGATCATAAATACACCTACTCTCACCTTGGCTACAATTTGAAGTCAGGAGATATACAGGCCGCAATTGGACTAGCACAGCTTGAGAGATTAGATGGATTTGTTGAAAAGCGTAGAAATAATTGGCAGTACTTGTATAGCCATTTGAAATCGTGGGAAGAATTTCTCATTTTACCCAAGGCCACAGAGCATAGCGATCCATCTTGGTTCGGTTTTGCAATCACCGTTAGGAACAATGCGCCATTTTCGCGAAATGATGTAGTTAGATTCTTAAATGAAAACAAAATTGGAACACGACTTCTCTTTGGTGGAAATCTTTTAAGACAACCGGCTTTTATAGGAACTCCTAGAAGAGTAGTAAGTGATTTGAATAATTCAGATATTGTCATGAATGACACATTCTGGATTGGTGTCTGGCCGGGATTAACAGAGCAGATGCTTGATTATGTGGTTGATTCTTTTCATACATTATTTGGAAGTAAATGATTAAAGTAATTATCATAGCTGGTGGTTTAGGTACTAGAATTTCTGAAGAGACTGAAGACAAACCTAAACCAATGGTGCTGATAAAAGGTAAGCCCATAATTTGGCATTTAATGAATATATTCAGCTTGCAAGGATTTAATGAGTTCATAATCTCAACAGGATATAAGAGTGAAGTCATCGAGGATTGGGTTTGTGATAATCAAATTTTTGACTCAAACTCAAACGCTATACATATATCAACTTTAAATACTGGTTTAAATACGCAAACTGGAGGTCGTATCTCGGAGGTAATGAAGACAATTCCCAATGAAAAAGTCATTGCAACATACGGCGATGGGTTAGCCAATATTTCAGTTCCAAAACTTCTTGCTTTTCATGATTTTCATGGAAAACTTGCAACAGTTACTGCAGTAAGACCTCCAGCAAGATTTGGATATATGAAAATTGAGAATAATGTTGTTACACATTTCGGAGAAAAGAATCAATCTGATGAGGGATGGATAAATGGAGGCTTTTTTGTTTTAGAGCCGTCAGTATTGAACTTTATAGCATCCCCCAGTGAACCCTTTGAATCAGGAGCGTTAACTAATTTAGCAAAAATATCTCAATTAATGGCTTTCCAGCATAAAGGCTTTTGGCAGCCGATGGATACCTTGAGGGAGAAACGAGAGCTGGAGAAATATGCAAATCTTCTGCAACCTCCTTGGTTGAATGCTATAAGCCCCTAGTGCTTAAATTTTGAGCTGTTTTAAAGATCTGAGATTCAATAGAAAGCGAATCTTGATTTAGAAACTTTCTAACTAGTTGCTCATACTTGTCCGAACATGAATAATAATGGTCGGAAGTCGTAAAATAGTCTATAGGCTCAGAAATTATTAACGAGTTAGAATTTAGAGACGACTTTACTAAATCGGCTAAACGATGTATCTCGATAAGGTGACCACCAGAATCAAAACATATATTTTCTCCTCCAAATGTTACCTGAAGAATTAAATCAAGTAATTGCCCAACATCACAGTATCTTCGAAGTACCTCAAAATTAGATTTAATAGCAATTTCCTTGTTTTTAAGTGCTTTTTCTACAATTTCTTGAAAAGCGTAAACCTTACTCTTGTTCATGCCTTCACCTGTTAAGTTAAAAATTCTAACTATCACTAAATTTGAGCCTGATACTTTACACGCATCCATAATCAGCTGTTCTTGAAGGAATTTTAGCTCTGAGTAAAGTTTAAAATTCTTTGCTTGAGCGTATTTGGAGGAGTTATAAACTGCCCCTGAGCTCGACAATACAACGCTCTTAGGAGTAAATTTTTTAACTATTCCTACAGAGCGGTTCACTAAATCTAAATTTGTGGCGATGTATTGTTTTTC
>Ga0194133_10007682_pt1 | contig 12812 bp, 11 predicted proteins | sample TA2KigOf40mmetaG_FD_155448 | JGI IMG/M metagenome (GOLD analysis project Ga0194133, IMG submission 155448) | Freshwater microbial communities from Lake Tanganyika, Tanzania - TA2015055 Kigoma Offshore 40m | ecosystem: Environmental > Aquatic > Freshwater > Lake | place: Tanzania: Lake...
AATTCCGAATTCAGGACTCAGGAGGGGAAATCAAGTACCGCTAAAAGTATTTTTTTTACAACAGCAGCTGCTGAAGAGCCAAAAAAGCCAAATCACACTAAGTTACAAAAAAAACTTGGCATCTTGATTTACATCAAAAATTTGAAAAGTGAAAAGTTGAAATACAAAAATTTTAAATCAAACAGCTTGGATTCAGCTCGTCAGTCATTCAAGGTTCAGTATTATCTTCTTAAAATGACTTTACGATTCTCGGCACTGTATTCACTACACTGAATGAAATTATTCGTTTTTCAAAAAGTACGAAACCAGCAAAAAAATTAACACATGAACCATTTGAGAACCTATTACGAAAATTATTTTTGTGAAAAGCTTCGCCTTTATCGTCCGCTTGACATGGGTGGGGGTTGGTGGGATGCCGCACCAGACAAACTTGAGGCGGCAGACTGGGCAGCTTTTTGCTTAAGCATGGTCCAGTCGAAGGTGTAATCATACTTGAAATCAGAAAAAAGCCATATTAGTATTGATAAAAAACGAAGATTTTCTGAAGCATACCTGATGATTGAGTGTTCTAAAAAGGATTCTGAAGAGTTGTCTCAGATACATGTAATCAGGAGCCTCCTCAAATCTCAGCCCTCGGCAGTAGTTGAGATACATTGCAAACTCTGCTGGAAACCCTTTGCAAAGAACCTCGACAGGGGTTGACATCTTTTTCTCGCTTATCTTTTCATACTTCTGCTTTTTGGTTGCTGCTTTGAGACCTTGCCATGGCAAAGCACCTCGGTTGAAATACATTAGAACATAACCTAGAGACTCCATGTCATCTCTTCGAGACTGCTCGATGCCAAGGTGTGCATTGATGCTTGCGTAGCGCGCAGTGCCTGTGAGATTTTTGTCTTCTCTGTATGGAATATGAGCTCTTGTTCGATTGTCACGAAATTTCTTGGCAAGACCAAAATCAATCAAAAAAAGCTTGTTGCAATGACGCCCAATGCCCATCAAGAAATTATCAGGCTTGATGTCTCTGTGTATGAAATTCTTGTTATGAACAAACTCGATTCTTCCTATCATCTGGTCTGCAAGCATTAGCACAGTTTTCATCGTAAACCTTCTGGAGCAAAAGTTGAAAAGATCCTCAAGAGAGGGGCCCAGGAGATCCATGACTAGGACATTGTAATCACGCTCTGGACCATACCACCTAATGTGTGGAATTCCAACTCCCCCTTGCAGTATCTTGTAAAGTTTAGACTCATACAAGAGTTGAGGATGGCGGGCCTTGCAATTTTCTAACTGTAAAAAGTACAAAAAAAGATTTATCACTATAATCGATGGAGCTTTTTGAAATACAAAATCCCAGATCAATGCAGATGCTTTCAGACAAGAATACAATCACCATTTTTACTTATTTACCTTGACTGCAACTTCTTCTCCGCTTGAAATGTTGATTCCCAAATAAATGTCGCCAAAGCTTCCACTTCCTATTTTTCTAACAAGTCGGTATTTACCACCAACCACAAATTCGGATCTTGATGTTGCAGGTACGTTAGCCATTTTCAGAGTATCCCTTGACTTAACTCAAAAGACAGCTCCTCTGATGAAACTAGGGAAGTGCAGAAGTTATTGTGTATAGCGAGAAACTCTGACACAAACCTAGGTTTCTCCCTCAGTAGTCAGCCTCAACACTTCAACAGTCGATCGGGCACACGATCCTTCGAGATTTACATTACTAGTAGATAGAAAAGAAGTCAGATTAGCTGACTCTAAAGCGGCACACTTTTGGGAATATGTATGCATTTTGCACGGCAGTCGGCAACGGCTGGCGCGCGCGTCCACCGCAACCTCTAATAGTTGATTGCGCAGGGGTGGTTGATTGCATACATTGGCTGTTCCTCTGACAAAGGTGAGTTTGTTCACCTCTGTTTATCACGCAAGCCGTACATTTGCGCGTTGAAATTCGGGAGCAAATAAAGTAAGGTTTTGCCAATAGCAAACTATTTTTATGAAAATCATCTCTCAGGATCAAAATGTCGATTGAAATAAAAACCTGAATTTTTTCAATGGATTGGCTTCACTTAACTTAGTATTATTACAATCGAGCACAAAATTTAGGGGCAATTTGGTACACTTACTGCAAAAGCAAAGGTTGCAAAGTGAGGCTAGAATTTCCCAAATCAAGCGACTACGAACGTATAAAGTTCATAGACGGAACATTAAAGAGTAAAGGGATTAAAAGCTATTGCCCTTAAAATTATTATTTTAAAAGGGGAATTTATTTTTAAACTATATTTTTATCAACTTAAAAGGTGTCTTAGCTCTCAACAAAAGGTCTCATTTTTGTGAATTTGGCTTGATCATTTTCCATTGAGGGCTAGTTGTGAAACCTCGTGCCGTGCATGTAATAAAAAGTCCTACCAGGATCCTTGTCAAAAACTCAAAATACACTATATTTCATGATTATAAATCGTTCTTTTTTCATATAACTTAATATTTGGTTCATATTTAGAGGCCTGATCTTTTAACAAAAGGTCGTTCGAAAGACTCTGCACTCGTTCACTTGGAACGACCCAGCCAAACTCAGCTACCTTTCAGTGTAATTCATTTGTGCACGTCTCATTGAGATGTTGATGAAAAGTTTTTGGTTCTGAATTTTAGCCAAATATAAATAGTTTAAATATACATCATCCAAAGCGATTAGATAAATTTGCAAAGAAAATAATTTAGCATTAGATTATTGTTCTTTTATAGTGATGGAATGGTTTTCTAAATATTCAAGTTTCGTTAGATTAAAAAATTTAATATCTTTGGTCCCGCTACTTATTAAAAAAAGAGATTTTGGTGCTGGGGAAGAAAGGAATAGCTCCGGCTGAATCGGCAGCTTTGTGGCTGTTTACTTCGCCGGCCGTAATTTGGTACCAGTTCGGCCGCTCGTCAGCGGTCAGCAGCCGAGCAGCGTATATATCGAAAAATAACAAAGCAAATCGAGCGATTGTTTTGAAAATTAGAGGAATTCGCTTTGCTTAGATCAAAGGTAAGAAAGTTATTTTAAAGGCGATGAAAAAGCTTCAAATTAGAGACAATTATGAAAATTAGCCAAGACAGTTGTCGTCCATTAGCGACTTCAACAGGCATTTCTTGAAGTGACGTGTTGAAAGTATGAATTTTAACAATATTGGAACAGAAGCTAATAGTGGAGTACCTAACAAAGAGAACACCAGACGGTTTAAAAGCTTCAAATGCTAAATTTTATTTCGACAGATTCCTTATATCAATTATTCACCATTGTAACCAAAAGACTTCGCCACGGTTGTCTCCGCTGATCTTATGTTCCCCGTGGGCCAGACCACCGGTGGTCCTGGTCCAGTCGGGCCGCCCCAGAACCTGAGCCAATCCTCCAACATTGCTGGCTCTAATTCCCTCGGATTGGGCGGTCTGGGGCCTATTATGTCGCCTGTGAATTCCTCTCAGTCGGGAAGCAGCATAGGAGCTCCCCCGGGGATGATAACATCCACTGACAGCTCACCGATAGGTCAACAGGGAATGCCATCTTCTACGCTATTGAGCGGACCCTCATCAACTGGGTCTGTCACTGGGAGCTCGTCTCTCATGTCTAGCTCGGGAAATGGGAGCTCCTCCAGTTCAATCCTGCCTTTAGGTGGAATAGGAACAGGTACTTTTTTGAATAAATCTATTCCCACTCTTAATCTAAAATTAAATAAATCACTATTTTAAGGTTACAAAGGACAGAGCAAGAAGTGTTATTTAAAATGTAATCAAAAGTTGAAATTGATATTTTTTCCATGCTTAAAGGTTTCGGTAGTAATTCTCCACCGCTCACGGACGTTCCATCTTTTGTCTGTCCGCGTCGTCCCAACATTGGCAGAGATGGTAAACCCATTCAACTCAGAGCCAATCATTTTCAAATTTCCATGCCTAGGGGTTTCATAAACCATTACATAGTAAGGCAATCTTGAATTTCACTCAAAAAGTAAAGTTTAATTTGTTTAAAAATCAATCTTCAAACAGGTTACAATTCAGCCCGATAAATGTCCTCGCAAAGTAAACAGAGACATTATTGAAACCATGGTACAAGCATATGTTAGAATTTTTGGAACCCGCAAGCCTGTCTTTGATGGGCGCAGCAACATGTACACAAGAGATCCATTACCAATAGGAACCGATCTTGTTGAACTTGAAGTTACCTTGCCAGGTGAAGGACGAGACAGAGTATTTCGAGTTGGTATGAAGTGGGCAGAGCAGGTAACTTTGACAAACGAGTTCTTTCTGCACACAACAATATTTACAGAATAAGAAAAGTCTGGACTGTAACTTGTGCTTTCAAACTACTTTTTCTCTTACAGGTATCTCTTTATGCTCTCGAAGAAGCCTTGGAGGGGCGTAGTCGACAAATCCCTTTCAATGCAATTCAAGCGCTTGATGTTGTCATGAGACATTTACCCTCAATGACATATACACCTGTTGGAAGAAGCTTCTTTTCATCACCTGAGGGTTATTATTATCCTCTAGGTGGAGGTCGGGAAGTTTGGTTTGGATTTCACCAATCTGTGCGCCCATCCCAATGGAAAATGATGCTAAACATTGATGTTTCAGCAACAGCTTTTTACAAAGCTCAATCAGTCATAGACTTCATGTGCGAAATTTTGGACATCAGAGATGTTAATGACCAGGTAAAATACTGAAACAAGATTCTCCTTATTGAAAAAAATTTAATGAAAGTTACTTACAGAGAAGGCCATTAACAGATTCACAAAGAGTGAAGTTTACAAAGGAAATTAAAAGCTTAAAAATTGAAATAACACACTGTGGAAACATGAAAAGGAAGTACAGAGTTTGCAATGTCACAAGGTAAAAATAATTTGGATTGGAAAGCTACTCATACCTTTTTCCTTTGCTGATTTGAGTTTGCAATTTTTTAGGAGGCCTGCTCAAATGCAGAGCTTTCCACTCCAACTAGAAAGTGGTCAAACTGTAGAGTGTACAGTTGCAAAGTACTTTTTGGATAAGTACAAAATGAAGCTAAGATTTCCTCACTTACCCTGCCTTCAAGTTGGTCAAGAGCACAAGCACACCTACTTACCTCTTGAGGTTTGTAATATAGTACAAGGACAGCGGTGCATCAAAAAACTTACTGACATGCAAACATCAACAATGATCAAAGCAACTGCTCGCTCAGCCCCAGACAGAGAAAGAGAGATAAATAATCTTATTAAGAAAGCAGACTTCAACAATGACCCATATGTACAAGAATTTGGTTTAAATATTAGCAACAACCTCATGGAGGTCCGTGGACGTGTTTTGCCCCCACCAAAATTGCAATATGGAGGACGCAGTAAGCAACAGGCTCTTCCAAATCAGGGTGTTTGGGATATGCGAGGAAAGCAGTTTTTCACTGGTGTAGAAATTCGTGAGTGGGCAATAGCATGCTTTGCACCCTCTCGAACAGTAAGGGAGGATGCGCTAAGAAATTTCACTCAGTCTTTGCAGAAAATTTCAAATGATGCTGGCATGCCTATCATAGGTCAACCATGCTTTTGCAAATATGCTCAGGGCCCTGATCAAGTAGAGCCCATGTTCAGATATCTAACAACATCATTTCCAGTGAGTGCCTTACAAGCTATTTATTTTGAGAAAATTTTTAATATTGACTTTGGCTTGATTATTCCAGAAACTCCAGCTTGTAGTTGTCGTTCTTCCTGGCAAAACACCAGTTTATGCTGAGGTAAAACGAGTGGGTGACACTGTTTTGGGAATGGCTACTCAGTGCGTTCAAGCAAAGAATGTCAACAAAACTTCTCCACAGGTAATTGAGGTTTGAAAAATTAGCAATAGATTTCATTTAAACAGAAAGAATTTGTTTCAGACCCTCTCCAATCTTTGTCTCAAAATAAATGTGAAACTTGGAGGTGTCAATTCTATTCTGGTAAGATTTTTTTTCTTTCAGTATCTAGGGTTTTTTGAGAAATAGTGAGCCAACAATCTGACTTATCTTAAAGGTGCCAAGTATCAGACCCAAGATTTTCAGTGAGCCTGTCATTTTCCTTGGGGCAGATGTTACTCACCCACCTGCTGGTGATAGTAAGAAACCGTCAATAGCTGCAGTCGTTGGTAGTCAAGATGCTCATCCCTCGAGATATGCTGCTACCGTTCGGGTTCAGGCTCACAGGTAACAATTTATTGCTCACCAAGATTTTTGACTTAGTTCAGTATTTAATCAAACTTTTCTGACATGTAAAGAGTTGAGATAATTCAGGAGCTCTCAACTATGGTAAAAGATCACTTGATGATGTTTTATAAGTCCACTGGTGGGTACAAACCCCATAGAATAATAATGTACAGAGATGGAGTAAGTGAGGGTCAGTTTTTGCAGGTAAATGATAATGATTTTATAATGTCAGCGAGAAAATATTATGAAACTCGTTTTACAGGTGCTTCAGAGAGAGTTGACGGCTATCAGGGAAGCCTGTATAAAACTTGAATCAGATTACAAACCAGGTTTAAGTTTAAAGCAAGCAAGATTTAAAATAAAGTAACTAATTTTGAAATTTTCAGGTATTACTTTTATTGTGGTTCAAAAGCGTCACCACACCAGGCTGTTTTGCTCTGACAAGAAAGAACAGTCTGGCAAGTCAGGCAACATTCCTGCTGGCACAACTGTTGATATTGGAATAACACATCCAACCGAGTTTGACTTTTATTTGTGCTCTCACCAGGGTATCCAAGGCACCAGCAGGTATCCATTTGATTTTTAGCTATTTGCGTTAAATTGATAAACTGGTTCATGGCCGGAAATCATTTTACAATTTTTTGTGTTTCAACCTGGTTTCTGTGAGGTACAAGGTTTGAACTGACTGCTCTCTGATCCCAGCCAAGTGCTACGGCCACCTTGTTCTTGGCAGTGGGTTGCGGAAATCAACATTCATCTCATTTTTATCCGTTTCCTTTTAGGCCCAGTCATTACCATGTTCTTTGGGATGACAATCACTTTGATGCAGATGAACTTCAATGCTTGACTTACCAATTGTGCCATACATACGTAAGATGCACAAGGTAAGACCTCAATTTTTTGCATAGAGTTAAAAAGGTGAAACACCTTTCTTAATAAACAGGTCTGTATCGATTCCGGCTCCTGCATACTACGCCCATTTGGTAGCTTTCCGTGCTAGGTATCATCTTGTTGAAAAGGAGCATGACTCTGGGGAGGGGTCACATCTTTCGGGGGGATCTGAAGACAGAGCTCCAGCAGCTATGGCAAGGTAGGAAGAAAAGTGTGCTTTTTATTAAAAACTTTTTCGATCGTGATTCATTATAAATTCCAGGGCGGTCACAGTGCATCAAAATACCCGCGAAGTAATGTACTTTGCATAGATTGGAATCTCTAATGAAGAAACTTGAGAGATCACCCAAAAATAATCTGGTCTCACTGTCTACGGAAATTTTAAGTTACTCTCCACATGTATATTAAGACAAGTATATATTTTTCCCTCTAAGAGCCACTCTCTATTTTTCTAGCTGCATAGATTATTTACTTTTATCCTTCAGCCGACAATTTAGAACCTTGCCGGTACTTAGTAGAGACTTATCAAACTAATCAATGTGAGTAATTCAATTCGAAAAAATTCTTTAAAGGATAACCAAATAATATTTCTCTATCACATTTTATGCCTAAATAGTATTTCTTTTTACATGTTTTGACCAATATTTCTTTCAATGTTTTTGAAAACTTATGCATTATAGGTGTTGTGAACCCTACTTCTTGTTTGTAAATGCATCTTTGATTGACAAGATGTATTATTTTATCTCTATAGTACTTAAACATTGCCCAGTTAGTGTTATATATAGTTGAATCTCTTTTTTTTCTTTAGTCTAAACGCCACCCTTGCGAGGAAATGACCCAAGTACAGTAAATAGCCCGCTTTTTTCATTTCAAATGTAGTTGTTTCATGAGATTGTTTAATTTGTATATAGGTGTTGAAAAATAAATTTTGTCTAGCCTGAAAACTTGTCAGTTTGGGCTATAGTTGGGTTGCTTTCTAAATCGAAATACGCCATAGAAAACTGTGTACAAATTACTTAATATTAATTTCCACAGCAATAAAAAAATTGCCCAGGAAATGCCTGCACTAAAATGAACCTTAATAGTTGCTTTTTCCTGGTAAGGGAGCACTCTGTCGAGGTTTGAACCCTCAGTTGTCTTGATAATCTCGACATCGATTTGCTCACGATTTAAATTCACAAGATAGGTTTGAACTTTATCGATGCTATAGGTTTATTTCTTTTACAAAATAAATCATAAATTTTGATCTTCAATATTGGTATACCTAAAATGTCCCCTGATTCCTAGGGGAGGAGGGGGTTGAGACATATCATAAGTAGGAGGCAGAGGGTTTGGTGTAAAAGGTGGTGGAATCGAGATAAATTGAGAATAAATCCCCTGTGTTGTTTGGTAAAATGGTGCTGTGGGGTAAATAGGAATTGAAGGAGCTTGTAGAGGAGGAGGAATCGGCGGGGGAGGAAATCCTGAAAACGCATGACGTATTGGTGCTTCCGAGAGCGGCAGAGGAATTGGGTAATGAAAAGATGGAGGTACTGTAGGTGTCTTAACAATCCAAGGTAAATCTGAAATTTAGTGCTTTGAGACAATCAAATGCCAAAGCTGACAAAAGTAAATCAATTAACCTGGTGGGGGAGGTGGTTTTTCAAAATCAGATGCATCAGGAGGTAGTGGTGGTGGTGGTGGTGTTATGGATCTCTCAGGAGAGATGAACTCTGCTTTTGAAAAGTTGTTTGGAGATAACAACCCTTGATTTCTGTCATTTATTTTTGATGTTCCTTGAACATGCAGGGATGCATTATGCTCAATTTTCGCAACTATTTCTGTCTCAAAAAATGGCAAGTCTTCTAAATCATCACAGGGAGGAGGTGAATCTACCAAATCTCTAAGGAAAAACTTTGGTGTTAGTGAAGTCCTGGCGGGCATAACTCGCCAAAGTAGTTTCTCTTGCCTTGTATTTAATGAAGGCTTTCCATACAAATCGAGAAGTTGGTGACAAATGTCCTCACAGTCTGATTGCTCGAGGCCTTCAACAAATGGGTCCCACCAAAATTTCTGATGAGAAAGCCTGTTTTCCCAATCTTTGGCATCAAACTTCATAAGCTTCATCGCTAAATACATCACCGAAACAGCCACAATTTCTGGCTCCCACTTAAGACAAACTTTAGTGCAAAAACTACGAAAACATGTTTTTAAAATACTCTAAGAATTAAGCTTTTTTCAGAATATGAACGGAGCAAAAGATTCCTTCCTTAAAATCACCTATCATTGATGAAAGTCCATGACATTTGAACCAGTTTTTCAATTTTCGCCTTGTCTCCAACAAGACTTTTTCCGTAAAAGATAAGGTGGGAGTAGGGGTGATCGACTTGAAGATCAAAACGGATCGTCTAAAAAGCGACTTATTTAGAGCCTTGTTTCTAATGAAAAATAAAGCCTGTCGGAGAGTCTTCTCAAGAACCTGGAGAAGTACTTTTTCGAGAGCCAGAATTTCCTCCTTAGGATCTTCACCAAAAGTATCAAATATTCTATCGTTTGTAAGTTGTCTTGCAGTGCGAATAACATCGCGACATTTCTTTGGGGTCTCCTCCGATTTGCCAGCTAGAAAAAGACAGCACGTAGAGAGTGGCTGAAACGAGAAAAGATTTGGGTCAACTGTTGCTAAATGCTAAGCTAAGCTGAGGTTTTTATTTACGTAGCGCGGAAAGTCTTGGAATCTGTGAAACATGTAAAAGCGATGGAAAAAGACTGATGCTGTCGCCATAGTGATATGACTGAGATTAAGCGCACCCCCAAGTTCTCTTATAAACCTTCAATACAAATTACTTAAGTTGAGTTTTTGTTTAATAATTAAAGCGAATAAACATTTTATGCCTCACCTCACACCTTCTCGACGGTACCTTTCTTCAGTCTCTGTCTTCATTCCCTTAACTTTGGACGGCGTGTTTTTTAGTCTCTTGTCATCCCAGTACCAATCCGGCATTCTCTCTATTTTTGATTTCCCGAAGTTTTAACTTTTAAAGAGGTTAACTAATCAATCTTTCCTTTTACTTTTGCCGCGCTTTGTTCGATCGTTTATTCGTTTCTATGGTTTTTATACTTCAGCAACCACCAGCCAGAAACGCAAGCCCAGAGGTGGCGAACTTTTCATTCACTACCAGCAGCCACTATGAAAGTTCAGCACGTAGCTCAGGCCCAAGAAGTAGGGTTTTTAGTTGATTTATTTTCCCGACACCCGCAACGACCAACGAGCGGAACGACGGGAGTAAAATAGCCTTGTCACTTGTCAGTAGTCAACCGCCGTTGCCCGCGTTACGTGTATAGGCGGCCGGGCCAGCTAGCTAGTACCTCGCGCGCGGTAATTGAACCACATCATGCAGCAGCGAAAACTTGCTAATCCAGTTAATTAGAAAGCTTTGGAATAGTAAATTAATTGCACGGAGGTCTAACTAATAAGGTAATTAAAAAGCGCAAAGCCAAGCCGCCAACTCTGAACTCAGATTATTCTTCGATCAACCGCGAACCGGAACGGACGTATTGTTACGGCTCAGAAAAATTCCAAATAATTCCAAATTCTAAAACTTAAAAAAGTGAACTTTATTGTCGTGGAAAGTGAATTTTGACTATCACTAAAGCTTTTCCAGACCACTACAACAACTTTCGTCCACTCTGAGGCAATTTTGGACCTCAAAAACCTCTTCTGCCTCCAGTGGGATGCCGAAGCCCCGGTCCAGGCCGAAAGGCCGGGAATTACCCTCCACGGCCCCTCAGCGACACCGCAGACCCATCTCATCATCCTCGAGCCGCTCCAGGTCCCCTCCCAGAGATAGACGTCTGCCCCCTAGGGACGATAGGGAGACAACTGAGAGAGAGGTCTCTACAAGCGATCATGCTTCCAAGACTTCCCAACTGAAATCTAAGAGGAATAATAAGAAAGATGGTAAGAAGACCCTCAACCCCCATTCTAAGAACCAACCCCATGAAGTTAATACCCCCTCTTTAGGCGCATCTCGCCTACCTCATCGCAGTAAGGTATCGAGAAAGGCAGAAAGCACTCCATCCAGCACGGGCACATCCCTATATGAGGACAGGGAGTCCCCCTCCCCAGCTGAAAGTGGGGAAGCGTCGTCCTCAATTGAATCTGAGGAGGAACCCTCCCAGGAAAAGAGGCAAAAGCAAAAGAAGTCTAAGGTAATTGAATTGACCTCTCAGACCCCCCCCCTTATTTCTAGCCAATCACTTTACTCCATCTCGTCCTTTTTAAAGAACAAGGAGCCTTCCCGCCAGGCAGTTCCCACCAAGATTCGCCGTCGTCACAAGGAAGGATCTTCCAAGGAAAACAAACCCTCGGAGCGCAAGGATCAGCAAGGCCCCTCGAGACCCGGACCCCAACCCCAACCCAACTCTGGCCACAACATCCCTATACCCCATGATAAATTCGTCAGAGTTGTCAACGCACTCACGGCCAAAGACATGAATAGGAACATGGGTAGGGGTAACTCCTTTCAGATCACATCTGGGGCAGCCCCGATATCAGTAGCCATCAACCCAGCCAAATTTGGTCGCCCAGACAGACCCAGATATGATCCCCCACAGTCCAACATTCCTAACCTGATGGACATAGAGGTCCCCAGGCCAGGGTCGGATTGGCAGATAGTCACCCATCAGCGCCGTCCACCCCCGGAACAAAGAGAGCAATGGTTGGATGCTCCCAGGGCGGGCCGCCACCCCAGAGACCGTTCTCGGTTTGTACTGGACAAGCGAGGGGATAAAGCAAGACCACAGGACACCGTCAACAGAGCTGAACAGTCAGACACTAGAGGCAGGCCTCTGGCCAGGAGACAGGACAAGCCTATCCACCCCCCCAATCCGCTGCCCCCCAACCCCCAACCCTACCCAACGACCACCGCACCACAACTGCCCAATTTCAACCAACCCGATCGTCTAGAGATCCTTCTAAAAACCCGTCTGAAGTCTCAGACCACTCCAACCCTAAATCCAGAAGCTATGCAGGTACCACCAAGGGAGTTAAGCCTTCTACCTGGACTAACCATGAAATCCGATTCTACGCCACGGATAGCAAGGCTCCACTCACCAGACAGTCGTGGAACACAGTTGAACAAATGCTGAGACAGGCCCACAGCATATGGAACAGAGTTTACAATGCCCAACACCCGGACATGGATAAAGACACAACCTGCATCATGAGCCTCAAATGGGACCCTGACTTGAACTGTGGGGTGATTGGCACACACCCGAAGGCGGATGCCAAGACGATCAGAGATGGTTTTATACCCACATTGATGCTGCCGCTACAACTAAAGGCCACGGTCCACAAGGACCTCACCCTCCCTGTCATCAGAACTGTCATGACGGACCACATGTATAGTGTGTTTGAACCCGAAGAACACATCGAAAACATGAAAGAATATAATCCTATATTGAAGACAAATGAGTTCTCACTCCACAGATGTTATAGGCTTGAAACCAGGGCTCGAATGCTACAAATCAAAACAACGGAGGAAGTGGTTAAGTATGTGGAAACTAACCATTATGCCATCCCCTACCCCTCAGGCGAAGTCAGGTTTCACAGAGAAGTCACTAGGGCCTCTATTGCACATGTGTGCACTCTCCCACCCGTCCAACCCCCCCCTCCCCCTCAACCCTCTCTGGTCAAGCCAACTGCTCCAGCCGGAGCTAACCCAACCCCCCCGGATTCCCAGCCGATTGCACCGGTTCCCCCACC
>Ga0194133_10007683_pt1 | contig 12810 bp, 11 predicted proteins | sample TA2KigOf40mmetaG_FD_155448 | JGI IMG/M metagenome (GOLD analysis project Ga0194133, IMG submission 155448) | Freshwater microbial communities from Lake Tanganyika, Tanzania - TA2015055 Kigoma Offshore 40m | ecosystem: Environmental > Aquatic > Freshwater > Lake | place: Tanzania: Lake...
GCGTGGGCTTTAGCGACCGCTACGGGGTCACTCCAGCGACCCAGGCGGTTGATGAAGGCATCCTTCCCATCAATACGCACCCTCACCTGCAGGCTGCCGTTGTTGTTGCGTAGGGAAGGGGGCTTCTGCACGGGGTGCCGTTGCTGCTGACACCAGGGCTACGGCTCCACCACTGATTTATCCAACGGGGCTTGGCAAGGTCGTAGCCGTTTGTAGCCGTGGGGGGTCTGCTGGGAAGAAAAATCGCTCAAATCGGCTGCAGTGGCTTGATTGTTGGCTGGCTCATCCGCCACCAACCCTGAAAAATCAAGCCCAGCCTGAGCTCCTTGAAGTCACGGCTCGCTTCACGCAGTGGTGAATGCCGTAGCTCACATACACATAGAAGCGCCCAGGCTCACCAAACAGCGTTTCGTTGCTGGGGGTGCGGCGGCGGTAGCCGTGGCAGGCGGGGTCGTCTTGGGAATACGCCTCCGTTTCCACCACCACGCCCCAGAGCAGCTCACCATTGGGTTGGTGCTTCACCAACAGGCAGCCGATGAGCTCGGGGGCGACGACCTCGGCGGGGCGGGAAAAGAAGGCTTGGGGGAGGTGCTGGGAGGGCGTGGTGGCTATGGAAGTGGCTTGGGAGACGGGTGGAGGCTATGGGGAGGGGAGCGGGATATGCGGGAATTGCATGGGGAGCGCAGACAAAATTCATGTAGGATTCTGCGGTTTATTCACGGTTTTGTCCTGTGTCTAGTAAATCCAAGAAACCGAATACACTCAAGGCACCCAAGAAACCCAAATTCAAAGATACCATCACTGGGAGTTGGAACACAATTGACTTCAATCGACCCAGCACAGTTGTTGACACAAACAGAGGGGGCGGGATTGACCCAACTTACTTTGGAATAGCCACATCTGGCAAGGGCAGAGTAATAAAGTATAAAGACTACAAAGGTTACTACAAAGACTACAAAGATTACTATAAGGATCACATAGATTACATTAGCAACAGAATATACGAGCCAGGAATAGACGTCTTCGGCAGGGGCTCGGTAATCGGTCTTGACGGCATTTTTAACAACATTGGGATTACTTAGAATGAAAATTCGTAGAACGGCTATAATGGCGGAAAACTCGTTGTAACTTCTAATGTTATAGGAAGTTAGTTTGACTAACGATTTCATATCATACTACTTCAGACACTTGAGGACGTGCTCTAATTTCTTCTACTCTTCTGTAATGAAGTGGATGCGACGGGTCTTCATCGACCTGCAGGCAGCCTATGAGCTCGGGGGCGACCACCTCAGCGGGGCGGGCGAAAAAGGATGGGGGAAAGCTGGGAGGTCCTGGCGGCTATGGGTGTGGCTTGGGCAGATAAGTATAGATTATTAGGAGAAGACTGGGATATGCAGAAAATGCGGAAAGAGCACCGACAAGTCTCGTACAAGATTTTGCGATTTGAGGACGATTTTGTCATGTGGTAAAGAAACCCAAAAAGGCGAAGAGCTCTAAAGCACCCAAAAGTACTGGGGGCACGGGAGGCTTGAATGACTAAGTGACTGGAAACTTTTTCAAGATTATCCCTGACAAATCCAGCGAAACGGCTAGAATTTATGGCGACAATCAATACGTTAAGGATCTAATTTGATTCAGAAGTTTCTATCAGTCGGATACCAAGTCGAGAAAACCGGCGCCATGTTTAATACGGAATATGAATTCAGAAATGACTATATTGTGTAAACGATAAACGCAGTAACAAACACGGATTACGGCCCAACACAATGGATAACCAGAATGGTATATCAAGGAGACTTCAGATGCACAAAGGGGGGCATCACGGGCGCCAACGTCATTGCACAAGCATAGCCTATACAAGGGCGCATAATCAGATTGCCAACGGCAATCAGGGTTAATAAACCAAATAGTCTCTTTTCATAGGCAAAAGCATTTAGCGGAATGGATGACGAAGCAATAGCAAAAGGTGCCTGGCCCTGGCCTGAGCAGTGGTGGACTGATGGATACGCATCACACTCATTCTGGAATGATGCCTACACTGCTGTAATGCGTATGGATGGCGGCAAAGAAATCTGGGAGACATGAGGCGGAAAAATAGCACTATAAGCATTTGGCATTCCACCTCACGTCATTGCAAAGAATGCTGGACTTACAGTGGAAACCATGGAAAAGCAATATGAGAAGTTCAGGGTCAGAAAGTTGACAGATTTACTAGTCAATCAGAAGCGAAAGAAATTAAACGACATGAATTTTCTTTTATATGACACGGAACTTGATTACTAAGTGCAAACAACCAACCCGAAACAACAGCGACACCTCAATTGAATGCACCCAGGAGCACTACTTCCACAACGACGCAAAACGTGCAACTGGGGCACTGTCCAGCGGGCAGAAACGGTTCAAAGCAGCATCGAAGTAGGGGGTGGATATGCATGGGTGGGGGGTAGATGACAAGCTTCCTCTGTTAAGTACATGAGTATCAAGCCGCCTATTCGGCGCCTCGTTGATAACGAAGACAAGTTATCTTACATTGATAGTATTTTGAAGCGGTTTGATCGCCTCCGAAAATCTAAAAATAGAATTAGAATTTTTAAATCTTATAAAAGCTGTCCTGGTCTTACCATCCTCCCTGTATTTTATTGCGAAATCGTGATCACCCTTGCGCTCGAGGTAGTCAATAGCAACGATATCTACGGAGTTTAGGACGAGGTATTCAGTTGGGAAATTTGCGGAGATTGAATTAATAGTGACAACTGGATGACACGTTTCGTATTGGCTGTAGAGAGAACAAAGTGCCTCTATTCTAAGCGGGTAGGATATTTGGGTGAGTGAGGGCTCAATCAGATTTTCTTTTCCTGATACTGAGATGGTGCCTTGATTGCAAAGAGCAAGTGCGCCAGCTGCGACTCGAAGTATTCTGCTGAGTTTGGCCACGTCTCAATGATCAGAGATTATGGTAGTATAGTAGCCTGGTCTTCGACGTTTTTGCTATGAAGCTCTTGAGTGCTTCCCTTGGCGTAATCCTTGCCTCATCTCCGATTTTTTTATATTCACCCGTCCGAGCCGTTGATTTTGAGCTTGCGCAGCAGCAAATTCAATCGAAGGATGTGCTGCAAAGTTTTAAGTTCAATACAAAAACCAAATTCGTACTAATGCCAGTTTTTGATAAGACTGGATCATCCTTACAATATGGTTCGGCTGGTGGGCAAGTCGCAACAACAAATGAATTTGCGACTGAGGCGATGAATGATGCCATTAGAGAGGCCGGTGCAACCACTATTGCATGGTTCAAGGTAAATGCAGCAATGAATAAAAAGATGGGTCAAGAAGGCTTGAATAGAGCCAATCTTACAAATGATATGTTCATACCCGAACTTTGCCAGGTCGCCAAGACTATGGGAGTTAGGTATTTGGTCAGGCCTATCTTGCTAAATATGACCGAAGAATCGAGCAGCTCAACGTCTGTGAATCCAGCAGCATTTATTCCTTATGTAGGTATATTTGCTAGGCCGACTAAAACGGAAACAAAAAAGGCTGCTAATGTCACTCTTAAAGTCGAAATTATTAGTGTAGCACAAGAGGAGATAATCGGAGCGCAACGTTTCGAAGGTGCTGTTAGGCAGCAAAATAAAGACGCAAACTTAGCCTCATGGACAAACGCTAGTAGTACTGGGGGGATGTCTGCTGACATGCGATCGGCGCTCTATGATGCAATTACACAATCTGTTGATTTTATCTCTTCCAAGGTAAATTAAATCTAGGTTCGTAGTAAGTCTGCCAACGTCTAATTAATAAACGATCAAATCGCTCACTTTACTTCGTTTAGAGGGGAATTTTCTTCTAATGCTGCCTTCACTGGCAGCACATACTGCGTGTCAGAAAAATTCATTATTAGGCTATGCTTATCGCCAAATCCATCGACGTAGGAAAGGCTGAATATGTGACGATGTACTGCTTTTTTAAAGAGCAATCCTATGATGCCAATTCTAGAGGCAAGTTCAAGATCGATTTTCGATTTACTTGAATCTGTGTAGTTCCATGTGAGTATACTTTCATATTTAATCTGTGAACTGCGGCCATTCACGAATCGAACATTCATTGATTTTCTTAGAAATGAGACATTGCAAGGCTCTTCAAGCGAAATTGCGGAAACGCAGTTGATGCTGTAGTAGAACTGATCTCCTGCATTTGACGGTTCCGAAAAATCTAAAAGGCTTGTGATGACTGCGGCCGCGGTGGCGATGGCGATCGCGATGGCGCCATGTATTTTAATCTTGCTCTTGAATTGCATTACTAAATCAGCGGCTAATTCCTTTTAGCATAGCCACGTCGCTTTGTCGACCAAGCGGCTGTTGCTAGCTGTTTAGAGCAGAGTTTAAGTTAAAGGCATACAGCTAATTAAATCTGATGGATAAGGAATCAAATTTCTGCAATGTGGTCAGATACCTTTTCCAAAGAAGAGATTGATTGTGATTTGGTCTGGATTTCTAGTGGTACTAATCTGTTTCTTAATGATTATTTCTACTATTTATCCTGTTTTGTATCTATATTGATATCGCGCTCAGCACTTCGCTCTGCACGGACCGTCTTTTAAGGGTCAGGCGCACCGCGAAGTGTTGGCGGTTACATTGATTGGCATTATGACACGCCTGCAGAATCCCCGCAATGGTCAGGTTGGTCAGGGGCACTGCCTGCATCCACCGCACAAACTCCTCCACGTCGCTGCGGTTTCTCAAGGGTCTGCCATACCGCTGCACAACCCTGGGAGCGTGGATTGCCCTTGCCTGGCGGGTCTGCTCAGCATTCGCCTGCAGCGCCTCCAGCAGTCCCACCTGCTGACCCTTGACCAATGGCAGGTAACGCATCAGGGAGCGGTCAAAGGTCCCCTCCTGGTAGTCGCTCCATATCTGGGCACTGATGGACTGCGCTCTCGCCACTGCCACAGGGTCATCCCAACGCCCCAGACGGTTGATGAAGGCATCGCGCCCATCAATCCGCACACGGACCTGCAGTGCCCCGTTGTTGCTCCTCGGAGAAGGTGCTTTTCTCATGGGGTGGTCTGGCGCTCCGCTCAGACCTCTGGCTTATGGCCGTCCCATTGCCGCGGCCAAGCCCCTCATCCGATTTCGTAGCCGTTGTTAGCCCTGGGCATCACCTGGGAGCAAAAATCTGGGGAATTCTTGGGAAGTGGCTTGGGCATTGGCTTGTGCCCATAGGAATCCCCTGAGAATCCAGGCCGCAGCAAGGACTCCACCGAGTCACATGACATTCACGCAGTGGTAAATGCCATAGCTCACAACCACGTAAAAGCGTCCAGGCTCCCCAAAGAGCGTTTCGTTGCTGGGGGTGCGGCAGTAGCCGTGGCAGGCGGGCTCCTCCTGGGAATAAGCCTCCGTTTCCACAAGTACGCCCCACAGCAGCTCACCTGAGGGTTGGCGCTTCACCAGCAGGCAGCCGATGAGTTCGGGCGCAACCTGCTCGGCGGGGCGGGAAAAGAAGGCTTGGGGGAGGTGCTGGGAGAGCGTGGTGGCTATGGGAGTGGCTCCTGTGGCTCGGCTTGGCGACCGGGCAATTGCCACAAACCAGTGCTCAGGTCAAAATGCTGCTATGACTGTGTACACCAATTACTCATCGTTGACCCAGCGGCAGCCTCTAGGGGGGTCTCGGGGAAAACGAAGCACGTTCAAAGGCACTGCAACAACGAGGGAGCGAGGAACATGATGTAAGCCTGCAGGAAATAAGTAGATTTAATCATCAAGAGACAGGTCCCATGCGCCACTACCTTTTCCGTTAGCACCCTAATACTTGAGGTCAAGCTTACTTCATGCATGTACTTTATTGCATACCACGACTCAAGCCATCTCGTAAAGCAATTCACCATTCCTCAACACAAGACCCAAAATGAGCAAAGATTGGATTGTAGATCTCAAAAATCTTCTTCAGGGAAGACTTCGAAGCAACAACGATAATGTTGAATTCAGAGTCGAGAGCATTACTTCTGACTCGCACGGCAATTTATATGCATGTGGGAATATAAAATCACGTAGTAATATAATGCCAGGGATATTCACAAATAAAGGCACATTCATCACAAAATTAGATGGCAATGGCAATTTAATTTGGAGCAACGTAACCGAAGACTCATGGTATGTAGCCGCAGGAGATTACGAAGATCCAATAGGCGCATCCGCCAACGGGTTCGTTGCGTGGGTATCGAATAATTCTCTCTCAAAGGAATATAATATAGATGTATTAAATATAAACGGAACAAAGAGATATTCCTATACCGGAAGTGGGATTGCTAAGGGATTGGTTGGTGGAACCTGGGAGCAGGAAGCTACACATGCAGAAGTTCTAGATGATGGATCTGCATATCTGATAATTGGGGGAAGCGGAAATACAGCCTCCGATCAACTCATAAAGCTTGACACGCAAGGAATCCTAAAATGGAAGGTTGAATTGGGATCTGGTGGATTCATTGGTAGAGAAGCCACAAAGACACCAGAAGGAGGTCTTGCAATTGCAGGTCATTACACCCACTCGGATACAGGAGGTATAAAGATTTTCGATCCGAACGGTCAGCTTACCAAAGAAATTAGAACCGCAGGAGGATTTCTATCCATTTCTTATACTACAGATGGGTCATATATAGTTGGAGGCGGTAAAGCACCTGGATACAAACAGATCATTCATAAATACTCACCACAAGGTGTGCTTGATTGGAGTACAGAGCTTAATGCTGAGACTAGCGGCAGGGGAACAGACTTCAACATCACATCAATACGGGCAACGAGCGATAATCAGATATATGTTTTAACTAATTACGGAAGGTCAAAACTTTTGGATTCGTCAGGAGCGTTAATGTGGAGATCAGAAGACATTTGGCAATTAGATAACGAGCCTGAAAAGGCAGTAATTGGTGGAGCACTAACAACCAACAATGGCGGGCTATATTTTGTAAGAAATTCAAACCAGATTGGATTCGTTTCAAGTCCCAAAAACGCATATATTGAATTCACTCCACTAACACCCACCCACACACTCTCCCCCTCTACCTCCTCCATCAACGAGGGCTCTACTCTCACCACAACCGTCTCTACAACGAACGTCGCTACTGGCACCACCCTCTACTGGGCTCTCAGTGGCACTGGCATCACCGCTGCTGACTTCTCTGCTGGTGCTCTCAACGGTCAAGTCACAACCGGCACCAACGGCGCAGCCTCCTTCTCTCACACCCTCGCCAGCGACCTCACCACAGAAGGGACAGAAACCCTCAAGATCAAGCTCTTCTCTGACTCCGCACGCACCATCCAGGTCGGATCCACAGCATCTGTCTCGATCAGCGATACCTCAACGACTCCAGGTCCGACCTACACCATTACTCCCTCTGCAACCTCCATCGACGAGGGATCTACTCTCACCACAACCGTCTCCACAACCAATGTCACTGCTGGTACCAAGCTCTACTACGCGCTCTCCGGCACTGGTATCAAGACTGCTGACTTCTCTGCTGGTTCCCTCAAAGGTTCAGGGTCAACTGGTTCTGACGGCAAGTTCTCCTTCTCTCACACCCTCGCCAGCGACCTCACCACAGAAGGATTAGAAACGCTTCAGATCCAGATCTTCTCTGACTCCGCACGCACCATCCAGGTCGGATCCACAGCATCTGTCTCGATCAGCGATACCTCAACGACTCCAGGCTCCACTTACACCCTGACCCCTTCTGCCACCACGATCAACGAGGGCGCCACGCTCACCACCTCCATCAACACAACGGGCGTCGCCGCTGGCACCACCCTCTACTACTCCCTCTCAGGCACTGGCATCAACGCTGCTGACTTCTCTGCTGGTGCTCTCACCGGTCAAGTCACAACCGGCACCAACGGCGCAGCCTCCTTCTCTCACACCCTCGCCAGCGACCTCACCACAGAAGGGACAGAAACCCTCAAGATCAAGCTCTTCTCTGACTCCGCACGCACCATCCAGGTCGGATCCACAGCATCAGTCTCGATCAGCGATACCTCTACCGCCCAATCCGCCTTCTCCATTGAATCGACCAATGTGTGGGAGGGCGATACCGCATCCGTCACCATCACACGTTCAGGTGGTCTTTCCAACGTCATCAACCTCACCATCAGAACTGCCAATGGCACTGCCAAATCAGGTTCTGACTACACATCGCTAAACTCGACCATCACCTTCCTGGCAGGCGAAACAACAAAAACCATTTCCATTGCGACCAAGCAAGACAGCGCCAAAGAGTCAGACGAAACATTCACCGTATCCATTAGTTCGTCGGATTCGCTTGCTCAGTTCATCACGCCAACTGGCACGGTCACTATTGAGGACGACGATGCGGACAAAGGCAATACAACAAACAACAATACCAATGGAAACAACAACACCGTTGTCACTGGCGATGGCAACACTGTTAACAACACCACCGTCATTAACAATACGACCAATACCGTCAACAACAACACGACCACAAATGTCACCAATAATAACTCCTCCTCTACAAACAATACAACTAATAACACCAATAACATCACCAATAACTTTTCAAATATCGTCGGCAACATCACCGTTGATCTCTCGTCGCTGATTCAAGGAGTATCCAGTAATGCAGATGCCATCAGTGGATCAGCAAAAGCTGATGTTCTCGGTGCAGGCAAAGGTGCGGACAAACTTACAGGTGCTAGCGGTGCCGATCAGTTCGTCTTTAATACTAAAGACTCTTTTGGCGTAAAAGGTGCCGATACCATCACGGATTTTAATCCAGAAGAAGGGGATAAACTCGTACTCAGTCCCAATGCATTACCAGGACTCAAAAAAAATCCTTCATTCCAATCCGTTACATCAAATAAAGCACTGAAGGCAGCACAGAATTCAGGTCGTGACCTGATTTACTACCAACCTCTGGGGCAACTCTTCTACGATCAGAACGGCAGAGGCAAAGGATTTGGCTCAGGTGGTCTCTTTGCTGTTCTTTCAGGAGCACCAGTGCTGACTGCTGAAAATCTAGGTGTCATTTAGGCGCCAGATATAAACAAAACCCGGCAGCAGCCTATATCCGCCTAGCGTTGCACCAGCAGGCAGCCGCACCTGGAGAGCCCCGTTGTTATTTCGTAGAGAAGGTGCTTTCCTCAAGATCCAGTTTCAGAACTAGGATCTGGCTTAGAGCCGCCCCCTTGAGAAAGCCAATCCCCAGAGGGCAGGTTTTAGCCGTTCGTAGCCAATTCCGTTCTCAATAAGGGCTTCTGGCTCACCAAGCGGCTGGGCGACCCACAGAAACCCTGAGAATCAAGGCTGGGCGGCACTTCTGGAACTCCAGCCAGATCAGTTCGCTGTCGTCGACAACCGCACCGTGATCACAGGGAGCTTTAACTGGAGCCCCTCTGCCGCCCATCAGAGCGATGAGGTGCTGCTGGTGATCGAGTCACCGCTGCTGGCGTCTCACTCTATGGGAGTGGCTTGGGGGATTGGTGGAGGGGGATGGGCGATGGGCGTGAGCCCGTAGGAAATGCATGCAAGGGAGTCAATATCTGTATGCAATAATTAGAGGCATCAGCAAGCAGCACAAATGCCACTTCAGTATTTAAACTATAATCATGGCGAAATATATTGCGACGATCTGACACCAATTCGATATTCCTTCAGTTTATCCCAAAAAAGTATTGAGTGCACAATCGAATTCGATCTCCAAGAGACACCTGGAAAGGATTGCATAAGAGCTATCTGGTCGGGTTCATTCGCTTACGATAACCAGAAGCTCGCAAGCATCTCGGTCACTGACCTCAGCTTTGCTCTGAATGACATCATTGCTTTATCGTTTCACTTCGACACTCCAGAATACAGGATCCCCTATGATCTAAATAATGCGACGAAAGTAAACTACTTCTTCAGCTCTACAGGAAAGCGATACCCGACGGACAGGTCAAAGCCAGGACGCGGCTATGACCTACTCAAGAGCTCTCAGGTATCGAGTAACAGAGCCGATTTAGAGGGCTATGCGTGGTCTAGTCGCTTTAGTGCGGACTGGTGGAAAAACCCATTCGGTAAATCTACAAGCTGTACACAATCTCCCCCTGACAAAACCACAGATAAAGCAGACGTTACACCGCTGACTGGCACTACCAAATTTGGAGCAATAACCGCTGACCGAATCACGAACTTCAATCCCAATGAGAATAAAAGACTTCAGATCGACGTCAGTGATTTCGGAAGCAATGCCGCTGGAACGTTCAGGGTTGCCAAAAATGCCAAGGAACTCACAAAAGCATTGGCATCAAAAACTAGCTTCATCTACCTAAAGAGCACTGGAGAGCTTTATTACAACGAGAACGGCAAGCTGCCTGGCTTTGGCGAAGGCGGCATCTTTGCGATAATAGAAAACAAAGCCAATGTCACAACCAAGAACGTGGAGTTTTTTGTAGGTGGAGCCAATGCAAGTCAATTCCCGCTATTCGAGTCTTTACTTACTCTTTTTTGATTAGAGATAGTGGTAACTCGTCAACACATCAAAACTCCTTTTTGCTCTACTACACCTCCACCAGCATCACTGCCTCCGCATCAGGCAGACGAATGGGAATGGTCTTCATTTGACAGCCTCGAGTTGCTCCAGCTTCTCTGCAATCGCCATTCTGCAAAATGCTAAGATATTAAGGCAACGGCTTTTCTTTAGCAGCAGCAGCTTCTGGTGGAGTTGGTAGGAGTGCGGCGGCGGTAGCCGTGGCAGGCGGGCTCCTCCTGGGAATACGCCTTCGTTTCCACAATCACGCCCCAAAGCATGCCTCCTTCTTGGCGTTTCACCAGCAGGCAGCCGATGAGCTCGGTGGCGACCACCTCGGCGGGGCGGGCGAAGAAGGATGGGGGTAGATGGTCTGGGAGTTACTGGGAGGGCTTGGTGGCTATGGGAGTGGCTTGGTGGATGGCTTGGAATGTGCGGAAACTACATAAAATCAATATATGCTATATTTGGCGCAATTAAACAAAGCTCTACGTGGCAATCAAGTATTTAACATTTGAGGGCTACACTTTCAAGTCGGGTGATACCCCAAGATCCAAAGCATTCGGAAGAAAAGAGCTCAAGGAGAGCTTTGCGTTGAGCCCAGAGCGGATAATTTACAACTATGTTGTGGATAATTTTAGGACACATCGAATTGAGTTCAAGGGAAGTTTCCAATACTCCCAGCAGGGCAAACTCATTTCTGGAACAGTAAACGACTTAACGATAGCCGTAAAATTCACAGGAACCACTGAGGGGACCAGCGAAGAGATTATTTCATATAGAGTCTCCAAGGATTTTAGCGATATATCTAATTATAGTTTTTTCAATTCCAGCGCCAAATACCTTGACTCACAAGCCATAGCGGATAGCCTGAACTACCTTTACACCAGCGAGCAGAATTACTCTTACAATACTGCGGGGAAAAGATATCCTGCGCCTCCGCATCCAGATAAGTTTCCAAATGACACCTACACGCTCGACAGAGGCGTGGTCGACAAGGCAACATTTCCAGACGGTTGGTGGAATAATCCCTTTGCTACGTCGGGAGCCTCTTCACAGTCACCATTTACAGGAACCGCAAAGAAAGTAGACATCTTTACGCTGACTGATACCCCTGAATTTGGAGCAGGATCCGCTGAACGCATTACCAACTTCAATCCCAAAGAGAAAGACAGACTTCAGATTGATATCAGTGATTTTGGGAGCGATGCCGCTGGCACATTCAAGATTACCAAAAACCCCAAGGAACTTTTAAAAGCATTGGCATCAACGACTGACTTCATCTACCTGAAGAGCACTGGAGAGCTTTATTACAACGAGAACGGTAGTCTGCCAGGCTTTGGCGATGGCGGGGTATTTGCGATATTAGAAAACAAAGCCAATATCACAACCAAGAACGTGGAGTTTTTGTAGGTGGCGCCAGACCAAGTCAATTCAAGCATTTAACGCCTCTCCAGCAGGCAGCCGATGAGCTCGGGGGCGACCTACTCGGCGGGGTGGGCGAAGAAGGCGTAGAGGAGGTGCTGGGGGCGTGGTGCCTAGGGAGTGGCTTGGTGGCGCCCAGTCGTAGCTACAAGCCAGCCTTACGCCATGCAATAATCATGGTCAAATGGACAATTCCCAATGGCAAGAGACGAACTCATCAATTACGGCACCATCGCCTCATCCCAATGGAATAACAGAAGAGACTTTATTATTAGGTGGAGCTTTGAAGTTAAGTACAAGAACTCCAAAACAACTTGGATGGTTGGAAGAGGAAGCGCAGCAAATGGAGCCAAATACAAGCTCTACCAAGACTCCAATAACAACGGCAAATACGACGGAGCCAAAGGTGATACGTATGTTGGATACGGCTTAGTAAACGCGGCAGACTACCAACAGTTTGCATCCATTTTCAAAGGAACACCAGGAAAATGCCTTGGGTATGCCGACTACACAGCAGACATGGTGATCGGCGGGCAGACAATCAGCACAGCCAATTGGTTCTAAGAAAACAGGACCATGAAGTAGTGAAACAGTAGCGATGAGCCTTTGCTGCACTCATTGAGGCAGGCAGGCGTCGCATCTACTGGTAAGGCGCTGGGTAAGTTGAACTACCCCTGCCTCTTGGCTATGGCAGCAGGGGTCTTGGCATATTCCTGCTGGATTTGGCTGATGAGAAGACCCTGGAGGTTGAGGTGGGTGCCTTTTACTGGACAGTCCTGACCCCTGACATCGTTAACCTCGGGCGGGAGGAACAGGGTTCGGTCTCAGTGTAGACCTCGTGGGGAGTTTTGCCTCCCAGGGAACTATGCGGCCTT
>Ga0194133_10007684_pt1 | contig 12810 bp, 10 predicted proteins | sample TA2KigOf40mmetaG_FD_155448 | JGI IMG/M metagenome (GOLD analysis project Ga0194133, IMG submission 155448) | Freshwater microbial communities from Lake Tanganyika, Tanzania - TA2015055 Kigoma Offshore 40m | ecosystem: Environmental > Aquatic > Freshwater > Lake | place: Tanzania: Lake...
TTCGGTAATAACAATTGAATTTTTGCCACCCGTTTTTTTCTCGATTTTATGGCGTCCGCGCATAACCACCGAACCACGACCAGTTTTTGAGGCTGAGTCGTGACCGGATCTGCCGAGGATAATCCCGCCAGTAGGGAAATCTGGCCCCGGAACGATTTTTATGACGTCTTCGATGGAAATGTCATTATTTTCAATGAAAGCAATGCAAGCGTCGATAACTTCGCCGAGATTGTGAGGCGGAATGTTGGTTGCCATGCCCACAGCAATTCCACCTGAACCATTAACCAGAAGGTTGGGAAAGCGAGCAGGGAGAACTTTGGGTTCTTTTTCGTTGCCATCATAATTTGGAACAAAGTCGACGGTGTCTTTGTCGAGATCATCAAGCATGGTGTGCGAGATTTTTTCAAGACGAGACTCGGTATAACGCATTGCGGCAGGTGGATCGTCGTCGATCGAGCCGAAATTTCCTTGGCCATCAATTAACGGCACGCGCATCGAAAAATCTTGCGCCATTCGAACGAGAGATTCATAAATGGCTGAGTCACCGTGCGGGTGATATTTACCCATAACTTCCCCAACGATTCTGGCGGATTTTTTGAAGGGTTTGTTGAAGTCGTAACTACCTTCATACATAGCATAAAGTATTCGGCGATGAACGGGTTTTAGGCCGTCACAAGCATCAGGAATGGCACGAGAAACTATCACGCTCATGGCATAATCAAGATATGATTTGCGCATTTCGCCAACTAACGAGACCGATTGAATATCTTTGCCAACTGCTGGCACGATGGTATTTTGATTTGTCATTATAAATTAAATATTTGGTGAAAAAGCCTAAATTCTAAATGCTGAGTAGACTTATAGGTAGTATTTTCTAGGGAATTTTTTAATAAATTTATCTCAATTGCAAGAAAAATTTCGATAATTATGGCTTGGAAATGAGAGGATCGAAGAGATTAAACTTAATATTAAATTTTGAGTTGGAAAATTAAGTTAATTCTCGCAAAATTCACAAAACTAAGTAAATCACTTTAATCAATCATTTTTAACTATTTTATATGAAAATCGCAGTTTCTGGTATTTCTGGAAAAATGGGGCGCACCATCGCCTCATTAATCATTCAAGATTCAATTGCTGAATTAAGTTCAGGCCTTGTTAGACCATCTTCTGGTTTGGAGGGGCAGGATTTGGGTGAGTTTTTAGGTTTTGAAAAAAATCATATTTTCGCCACCTCTAATCTTGATGAGTTTGTTCAATCAGCTGATGCCGTGATTGATTTTTCGTCGCCAGCCTTGAGTCTAGAAATCGCCAAAAAATGTGCGCAATATAAAAAAGTTTTAGTGTGCGGTACCACAGGATTCCTTGATGAAGAAAAACAAAAATTTTCCAGCTATGCACAAGAAACGCCAATCATCTGGTCTTCAAATATGTCGCTTGGTGTCAACTTATTAACGAATCTGGTTGAAAAGGTGGCTGGAATTTTGCGCGATGATTTTGATGTCGAAATTCTTGAAATGCACCATAACAAAAAAATTGATGCTCCATCTGGAACCGCTTTATCTCTTGGTTCGGCTGTTGCCAAAGGTCGCAATGTTGACATAAAAAATTCTGGAGTAATGGCGCGAGTTGGCAAAGAAGCCAAGCGCAACAAGGGCGAAATCGGTTTTGCTACTTTGCGCGGTGGCGATGTAATTGGCGATCACACCGTAATTTTTGCCGGTGAGGGCGAAAGGTTGGAACTTTCTCACAAGGCCTCGAGTCGTGAAATTTTTGCCAAAGGTGCCATTCGCGCATGTATTTGGGGAAGTGCTCAAAAGGCTGGATTTTATTCGATGCGAGACGTGCTGAACTAAACGAAATAAACTAATTTCTTCAAATTTTAGCTCCTAAATATTTCTCGAAATTTCTTTGTAAAAATTTTACCACTTAAATTTTACGCCGGCATAAACCGCTCTTGAGTTAGCGGGGTAATAAACCGCGCTATCATTGCCTGAAGCGTTTGATAAAACATCGACAGTTGGAGAATACTTTTTGTTAAGCAAATTTTTAGCGTCCAAATAAATCGAAAAATTGCGGTTAAATTCGTGACCAGCATTGAGCGAAAGCACCCAATAGTTTGGAGCTTTGAGGCTATTTTGGCTGTCGATAAAAAACTTAGTTGGCACGATTTCAACATTCGGCGCCACATAAAATCCCGCAGAATTTTGATATTTTAATTCAGCGCGAATAAAGTGTCGCGGAGCTCCGGGAATGGTTTTGTTGCGATAAATTGAGTCGTTAACAAAGCGGAAATCATTAAGAGTGTAAGTGGTACGAAGCGTTATCTTATCGCCAATTTTTTCATTATTCGTATCGGATTTTTGGCTAAAAATATTACTCAAAATTTTGGCATCGATTCCGATTTCAAGGCCTTGGTGCATGGTTTTGTTGGCATTGATGGCCTGTGTGATGTTGGGCGCAATGGTATATAAAATCAACTCATCGCGCAAATGCGAGCGATATAATGCGATATCCCAATTCAAGTCGCTGTTGGTTCGTCGCGTTCCAATTTCAAGTGTGTAAGATTTTTGTGCCGAAATATTGGCTAAGCCTGATGAAGTCGTTTGTCTCACTTCTGTAAAGGTTGGTGGCTCATAAGCGCCACTTAAATTGCCAAAAATTTCAGTATTTTTTTCGAGATTATAAATCGCGCCGATTTTGGGGCTTAAGCCAAAATATTTGCGCCTACCACTTTGATCGCCATCTTTTAAAAATCGATCTTTGTAGTCGCGATTGGCCAAAATAAATTGCGAACCAAAAATCAGCGCGGTTTTTTGATTTAAATGTAAATTATTTTGCACAAAAAATAGCGCATTTTGCGATTTTTCATCACCTTTTTGAGTTAACTCCTTAGGGCGCCCGCCAACATTTTTAAATCTTTTAGCGTTAGTTTTGCCATAACTTAAATTAACCCCAAAATCGATTTCGTTTTGGCGCGAAAAAAATGTGTTTTTGAGATGGCCATCGCCAAAAATTCCATAATTTTGTGTTTGTTGATCGAGAACTTGAAAAATCGGGTGATCTAAATCTTTTAAATTGCTATAAAAACCAGCATTGAAATTAGAATTATCAAGCTTCCACGAGGTTTTATTGGCGATTCTAATTTCATTAAAATCGCGGGCATTTTTACCGCTCAAACTATTCGAATTTGCTTGTTTTGGATTGGCGTCGAATTTTCTTTTAGTAAGGCTTCCTGGCAATTCAAGATTCGAATTAATCAAAGTTAAATAGGTGCGATTTTCGGCATTTTGGTTAAAACGATATCCGAAATTGCTGTAAAATTTGGTGTCGGATTGTTGATTTTGTTGGCGATAGCCGTCAGTTTTAAAAGTGCTTAATGACGCAAAATAATCGAATTTTCCGAGCACTTTTCCGCTCGAAATGTTGGCGCGCGCGGTGCCAAAACTTCCGCCCTCGAGCCTTAGTTTCAGTGCGTCGGCGTTATAACCCGTTGGCGACACAAAATTTATCGCCCCGCCCAAAGTCGACGAGCCTAGGTGTAAACCATTGGCGCCTTTAAAAATTTCGACATGATTGAAAGCCAGCGGATCCATATCTTGAAAGTCGGCGGAGCCATCCGCTAGATTGATCGGCACGCCATCTTGATATAAATTTATGCCTCGCAAATGATAATTGCGCGACAAACCCGAACCGCGAATCGACAAGCGCGACTCTTGCCCCGCCTTTGATTGCGCGATAATTCCGGGCACGTAATCAAGCATATCTTTGACGGTTGCCGAATAGTTTTTTTGCAAATCATCCGACGAAACAAGGCTCGCCCCACCGGCGATTTTTTTAATTTTTAATTGCGCATTGGCAAAATCATTTTCGCTGAGAGATTGTTTTTTGGCACTAACGGTAATCGTTGGAAGAGTAGAATTCGCGCCGGCGTAACAATCGGAAAAAATATTCAAAAAAACTGCAAAAATCGCGGTAAAATATGATTTTGCGATAATTTTTTTTGATATTTTTTTTGAAGAAAAATCATGGCTAAGAAATTTTTTTAACGACCAAAACTTTTTTGAACCTTGACTATTGAAATATTGAAGGCGTTGCTCAAAACGCAGTTTGGTTTTTGATGAATTTATCATAATTTTTCGAAATAAATTGAGGCATCGAAATGCCGATTAACAATAAATTTCTGATAAAATTAGGAATAAATTTTTCGCTTGGAATTAGACAAATTGTCCCACAATTTGATAAATTTTTTGTAACTAATTGCGAGATCAAAGCAAAAGATAATGGGACTGCAAGAGTTTTTTGGTGATAGAATAAATTTTGCAGGACCTTGATTTAGCTACTTATTGGCAAGCGAGGCATTCTTCGTATTTGCTGTTGGCGCCTTCGTTTGCTTGATTTTTGGAGAAATCGATATCGTCTTTTTCGGTTTTGTTGGAAACTTTATCCGCTCTTTGAATCGAAGTTGAGCGACAATAATAGAGGCTTTTTAAGCCTTTTTGCCAAGCGCGGAAATGAATATCGTGCAAATATTTTTTCGAGACATTCCCCGGTACAAATATATTTAGGCTTTGAGCTTGGCAAATATATTCTTGCCTTTCAGCACTAAGATCAATGATCCAGCGCTGATCAATTTCTTGTGCGGTTTTGTACACCAATTTTTCATGTTCATCGAGAAAATCTAAATGCTGAACTGAGCCTTCATTGATAGTGATTGACGACCATACATCTTCAGAGTTTTTGCCTTTTGATTCTAAGAGTTTCACCAAGTTTTTGTTGCGCACATTGAATGACCCAGTGAGAGTTTTTTGCGTAAAAGAATTAGCCGCAAAAGGCTCGATCCCTGGGGAAGAATTGCCAGCAATAATAGAAATTGAGGCAGTTGGCGCGATGGCGAGTTTGTTAGAAAATCTTTCTTCGATACCGGCATCTTTGGCGTCGGGGCATGCTCCGCGCTCTTTAGCCAAGGTTTTTGAAGCGCGATCAACACCTTGTTTGATTTGCATGAAGATTTTTTTGTTCCAGACCTTACTCATAGCTGATTCGATTGGCACATTTTTGCTTTGTAAAAATGAGTGAAATCCCATTACACCAAGACCAACACTGCGTTCGCGCATGGCCGAATATTTGGCTTTGGCCATGCCTTCGGGGGCCTTATCGATGAAATCTTGTAAAACGTTATCTAGGAAGCGCATAACGTCTTCAAGGATTTGCGGGTGATCTTTCCACTCGTCGTAATATTCGAGATTAAGTGAAGATAAGCAACACACGGCGGTTCTATCATTGCCGAGGTGGTCGATGCCAGTTGGAAGCGTGATTTCACTGCATAAATTTGAGGTTTTAACTTCGAGTTTAAGTTTTTGTTGTTGAAGGGGGCGCGCGCGATTTACGGCGTCGATAAATAAAATGTAAGGTTCGCCAGTTTCAATTCGGGCGGTAAGAAGCTTGACCCATAAAGTTCTGGCTTTGACGATTTCAAGTGTTTGACCGCTGTGGGGGCTTTTGAGTTCGAAGTCGCCATCTTTTTCGACCGCGCGCATAAATTCGTCAGTCACAACAACGCCATGGTGCAGGTTGAGCGAGCGACGATTTGGATCGCCACCAGTTGGGCGACGCAAATCGATAAATTCTTCAATTTCAGGGTGATTAATCGGCAAATAAACTGCGGCCGAACCGCGACGTAAGCTACCCTGAGATATTGCAAGCGTTTGCGAGTCCATTACTTTGATGAAGGGGATGATGCCTGAGGTTTTGCCGTTTCCGCGCACCGTTTCGCCAATTGAGCGTAAATTGCCCCAATAGCTTCCGATGCCACCACCTCTTGAAGCTAAGAGAACATTTTCATTCCATAGATTTACGATGCCATCGAGAGAATCGGAAGATTCATTTAAAAAGCATGAAATAGGAAGACCGCGCTCAGTTCCGCCGTTGCTCAGAACTGGCGTGGCGGGCATAAACCAAAGGTTCGAGATATAATCGTAAATTCGATTGGCATGATCTTGGTCATCAGCGTAATAAGATGCGACTCGAGCAAACAAATTTTGGAATGACTCATTTGGCATGAGGTAGCGATCTTTGAGAACGGCTTTACCAAAATTGCTGAGTCTTTCATCTTTTTTGTTATCAATATTTATGTTTATGGTGAAGGATTTTTTAGAATCTTTATTTCTAGCGCTGTTGGCAATAACAATGGTTGTGTTTTTAAGAGCTTTTGACTTAGTCATAACGTTGTTTGATTGGTAATTGATAATTTTTAGATTCAGCTCCTTTTTAATCTTTTTTGGAGTCGCGCTAAAATTTTGTGAAAACTATATTTAGTGTAAATAATATGAAAATATAACTAAATGTTGTATTAGTTTTAAATATTTGTAACAAAATTGTCTACAAATTTTTTTTAATTAAAAGTAAAAAAATTATTTTGCGGTAAAAATTAATAATAATTTGCGAAATAGAAAAGTTAAAAAATCCCTCTCAAGTCTTGCTAAATGTGGTTAAAGAAATTTATAAAAGTTATTAAAATGTCTCAAATATTTATATAAAATAAATGATTTTTTACTAATTTTTTGCATCAAAATTTCATTCTGAAACAGCTCATTTTTAAGTTATTTTTAATAAAAATAATTATATTTGATAAAAAATATATTTAATGATGGAAATTGGTGTTTTATAAAACTAAAAAACCGTCATTAAATTTTTAATGACGGTTTTTAAAGTTGAGTTTAAATCGAGTAATTTATTTGTTTTCGTCGCTAGCAATTCTCACTTTTAGCATTGAATCTGGATCGCTAACTTTGCCATTTTGTCCGCCACCTTTTTTAATTTTATCAACAAATTCCATGCCTTTTATTACGCGACCAAAAACGGTATATTGTCCATCAAGAAAGCGTGAATCTTTGGTAACGATAAAAAATTGGCTGTTGGCGCTATTTGGATCAGATGCTCGAGCCATTGATAATGCGCCACGAATGTGAGGTTCATCGGAAAATTCGGCGCGTAAATCTGGGAGTTTGCTTCCGCCCATTCCAGTGCCAGTTGGGTCACCTGTTTGTGCCATAAATCCATCTATTACACGATGAAAAAAAATGCCATCATAGAACTTTTGGCGCGCAAGTGTTTTGATGCGATTAACATGATTTGGGGCTATATTTGGCAAAAGTTCGACAACGACTCGGCCATATTTTAAGTCAATATAAAGTATGTTTTCGGGGTTATCGATTTTGTTATTTTGGGCATTAGCGTCGTTCATAATTAAAAAAATTAGATTGAGAATTGTCAAAAATTTAAAAATTTTTTTCATAAAATTTAGATTATTTTTTTGATAAATTATTTCTTATTAGAAGAGATTTAAAAATTAATTTTATTTTAAGAAATATTAATTTTTTGCAAGTTTTTTTTGGTCGCCTTATAAATAAAAATTGAAGCTAGTTTTTAAATTTTTGCAATTTATTATGAAGCTACAAACGGTCGTTTTATTAATTCTAATTATCAAAATCTATGTCAATTAACAAAGTAATATTGGTCGGAAATTTAGGGCAAGATCCAGAAATTCGTTCAACCCAAGATGGTCGCGAAATTGCTAATTTTTCATTAGCTACGTCAGAAAGCTGGAAAGACAAAAATACCGGTGAAAAAAAAGATAAAACTGAATGGCATAGAGTGGTTATTTTTTCGCAAGGATTGGTTGGGATAGCAAAAAATTATTTAAAAAAAGGAACTAAGGTTTATCTCGAGGGTTCACTTCAGACCCGAAAATGGACCGATAATCAGGGTGTCGAAAAATATACCACCGAAATAGTTTTACAAAATTATAATTCAACTTTGCAAATTCTTGATTCTCGAGATCGCTCAGCTGGTGATTCTGCAGAAGCATATGTTGGTAGCAATAACTACGGCAATAAGAATTCAAATAATTCAAGTCGAAAAAATAACGACGTCGTAATTGAAGAAAATGACGATGAAATTCCATTTTAATAACAATTAAAATTTTAGTTTTTTCAATTAAATTTCCTTCGCAATTTTTTAATTTCTTATTCTGTCTGGTGTATAAATTATTTATATAAATATCTAACCGCTAAAATTTGTTTTCTGCATGGTAAAAATATCTATTAATGGCAATAGCCACGAGGTTCCTCAGGGTATAACTATAATACAGGCTTGTGAGTTGGTTGGTATCGAAATCCCAAGGTTTTGTTATCACGAAAGATTAGCTATTGCTGGAAATTGTCGCATGTGTTTGGTTGGAGTGGCTGGTGGCCCACCAAAGCCAGTAGCTTCTTGCGCTATGCCAGTTAATGAAAACATGCAGATTTTTACTGATACTCCGATGGTAAAAAAAGCTCGCGAAGGGGTAATGGAGTTTTTGTTGGCGAATCATCCGCTCGATTGCCCAATCTGTGACCAAGCCGGTGAGTGTGATTTGCAAGATCAAGCTTATCAATATGGTAAAGGTGAGGGTGATTATCGTGAGCATAAAAGATCGGTAACAGATAAAAATATGGGAGTGTTAATCAAAACCCAAATGACGCGCTGTATTCATTGTACCCGATGCGTAAGATTTATCGAGGATGTTGCCGGAACTACCGAAATCGGAGCTGTAAATCGTGGCGAAGGAATGGAAATCACCACTTATCTTGAGAAAAATATTAAATCAGAATTATCGGGAAATGTTATTGATTTGTGTCCAGTGGGCGCCTTAACCTCAAAGCCTTATGCCTTTAAAGCTCGTAGTTGGGAACTAAAAAAAACCGAAACAATTGATGTAATGGATGCTGTTGGAAGCAATATTCGCATTGATTCTCGAGGCCTCGAAATTATGCGTATATTACCGCGTTTAAACGAAGATATTAATGAAGAATGGATTTCAGATAAAGCTCGATTTTGTTATGACGGATTCAAATATCAAAGACTTGACAAGCCATACTTAAAAATCGACGAAAAATTCCAATCCGTTAGCTTTGAAGAATGTTATGATAAAATTGCCGAACTAGTAAAAAATATTTCTCCCGACGAAATCGGCGCTTTATGTGGCAATCTTTCATCGCTCGATGATATTTTTGCGCTTAAAAAATTAATGCAAAATTTGGGCTCGCAGAATTTTGATTGTCGTCTTAGCGATCAAAAGTTTAGTGGCCAAATAAAAGGTGATTATTTATTTAACACCACGATTGCTAAAATTGATGAAGCGGAAAGCTGTTTATTGATCGGGGTCAATCCTCGTAAAGATGCTCCTATTTTAAACGCCAGAATTCGTAAAAGATTTTTAACCAAAAAAATTAAAATCGCTTCGATCGGCGATGCTGGAGATTTAACCTACAAATATCAGCATCTAGGCGATGATTTAAATATTTTACAAGAAATTCTCGATGGTAAAAATTCTTACTGCGAAATTCTTAAAAATTCTAAAAATAACATGCTAATTATGGGCGAAGATGTTGTTGCTAGAAGGGACGGTGCCGAAATTTTAAAATTATGTAAAGCTATTGCAAAAAAATATAATTTAATTCGTGACGACTGGAACGGCTTTAATTTTTTAGCAAGAAATACTGGTTTAATAAATGGATTAGAGCTTGGTTTTATATCAAAAAATGGCGTCAAAGAAATTTTAAATAAAGCTGAAAATGGCGATCTAAAGTTATTGTTTTTGCATGGCGTTGATGACGAAATTGATTTTACAAAATTACAAAATTGCTTTGTTGTATACATCGGAACCAATGGCGATAGGGCTGTAAAAATTGCTGATATAATTTTACCTGGTTCAAATTATGCTGAAAAAGATGCTTTTTACATCAATTTAGAAGGCAGAATTCAGAATACTCGAAGAGCGGTATTTGCGCCAAATTTGGCAAAAATCGATGCTAATATTATTTGCGAAATTGCCAACAAGCTTAACTTAAATCTAGGTTTTAACAATCACGAACAATTATCAGAAGTTCTTGAATGTGAATATAAAGTTTTGTCAAAAATCAATCAATTGCCATCAATTAATCAAAAAATTTTAGAAGCTCTAGATGACAATTTTATCAATTCAATTGCCAATGAAGATAAAATTTCGATTCGCAATTATGATTATTACTTAACTAATTCTATTGCGAGATCGTCACGAATTTTGAACAAATGTAGTGCTGAAAATATATAAAACTTTTGCCTCTAATTTCGTTCTAAAAACTGACTTGCAATTGAATTTGTTTATTTTATGATTCGCGCATTCCTCAACCGTCTATAAGCTAAATATATTTTAAAAATGATCAAAATTCGTCTATCTCGTGGAGGCAGAACAAATCTCCCATATTACCGCATTCTTGCAACAAATAGCACCTCTCCTCGTGATTCTAAGTTTTTAGAAAAGCTTGGAACCTACAATCCACTTCTTGGTGATTCAGATGAAAAGCGCGTTACCATAAACAAAGAAAGAGCAGAATATTGGCTTTCAGTCGGAGCGCAACCTTCAGAAAAAGTTGCTAAATTTTTAATAAATCTTGGAGTTAAGGGTGCTGAAAAATATAAACCAAAATTTAAACCAAAAACCAAGGGTTCCAATCTCAAGAAAAAGGCTCAAGAAAAGTTAGCCAAAGAAATCGAAGCTCAAAAATCTCAAGAAGAAGCTTCGGCATAAAATGCTTATATAAATTCAATAATTTACCAATTTATTATTTGCCAAAGAAAGGCTGGATTTGTTAATAAATCCAGCCTTTAATTATTATCCCCATCGTAAAATCTATAATTTAAAACTCTCGCTAGCTCAAGGTTGTAAATCTAAAATTTATTTCTAATTTGTTTTTGGTAAATCTTATTAAAGTTCAATCTACCGATGAAAAAAATCCTTATCGCCACCAATAATAAAGGCAAATTTAATGAAATTTCTCAATTATTAAATAGACTTGATATTCAAGCTTTATCAGCCTTTGAATATAATTTATCTGAACCAAAAGAAACTTCTTCAACCTTCGCAGGAAATGCTTTAATTAAAGCGCAATTTTATGGCAAAATGACCAATCAAATTGCTTTGGCGGATGATTCGGGTTTGTGCGTTGATGATTTAGACGGTAAGCCCGGGATTCATTCGGCGCGCTTTGCTTATAATAACGGACAAAAAGATTTTAATTGGGCTTTTAAAAAAATTTTTGATGAGTTGGAGTGCAAAAAAATTTTTCCATATAATCGTCCGTCAGCCCATTTTATTTGTAATTTGTGTTTATTTAATCCCAAGAATGATTTTGCTGTAAATTTCGAAGGACGCGTTGATGGCCATTTAACTTATCCACCAAGGGGCGATAATGGTTTTGGTTACGATCCGATTTTTATAAAAAATAATTTTTCACAAACTTTTGGTGAAATTAGTGCAGATCTTAAGCATTCAATTTCTCACCGTTTTATGGCGTTTTTACAACTTGAAAATTGGTTGAAAAAAACTATAATTTATTCAATTAATTCTTAATTATTGATACCAAAAATTCCTATTTTTTTAAAAAAATTCCTTAAATAGATTATTTTAATTTATGAGTAAAAGAGATTATTATGAAGTGCTTGGAGTTAGCAAAAAAGCCAGCGCAGAAGATATTAAAAAAGCTTATCGAAAATTAGCGATGCAATATCACCCAGACCGCAATCCAGGTGATAAAGAAGCCGAAAAAAAATTTAAAGAAGCTACCGAAGCTTATGAGGTGCTAAAAGATGACGATAAACGCGCCGGTTACGATCGCTTTGGCCATCAAGAACAAGGATTTGGCGGTGGATATTCGTCGCGAACAGGTGGAGCTGGTTTTGATGGTTTCGATTTTAATGATATTTTTAGTAATTTTGGTGATTTTTTTGGGGGTAATGGAAATGAGCAAAGAACGCGCAAAAAAGCTTCAGCTCAAAGAGGTTCAGATGTTCGTTATAATCTCGAAATTTCACTCGAAGAAGCTTTTGCCGGTTGTTCTGAAAATATTACCTTTACCATTCCCTCAAATTGTGATTCATGTGGTGGAACTGGTTCAAGCGACAAATCTAAACCTACAACTTGTCCAACATGCGGAGGATCTGGTGTAATTAGAGTTCAGCAAGGCTTTTTTATAGTTGAAAAAACTTGTCATACATGTGGAGGAAGTGGAGAGGTAGTTAAAAATCCATGTAAAAAGTGCCATGGTCATGGTCGAGTTAACAAAGAACGAACTTTAACTGCAAAAATTCCGGCCGGTGTTGAAGAAGGTAATCGTATTCGTTTTGCAGGGCAGGGTGAGGCTGGTTTAAGGGGGGCTCAGGCTGGCGATTTATATGTTTATGTAACTATTAGAAAACACCAATTTTTTATTAGAAAAGACGAAGATATTCACTTTGAGATGCCTCTCAGAGTTACAACAGCATGTTTGGGTGGTTCTATTGAAATTCCTACTATTGATGGCTCAAAAGTTAAATTACAAATTCCTGAAGGTTCTCAAAATGGTGATATTTTGCGTTTAAAATCCAAAGGTATGAGTGTTGTAAACTCAGGAGGTAGAAGAGGCGACATGTTTGTTAAGTTGAATATTGAAGTGCCGGTTAAGTTATCTTCAGAAGAAAAAGATTTGTTGCAAAAACTAGATAAAATTATGGCTAACAAAGCTTCAAGTAATCCTAAATCAGAAAGTTTTTTTAAAAAAGTCGGCGATTTTTTTAAATAATCAATTGTTCATGCAAAAATTTGTTTAAAAAATTTTAAATTTCTTCTTGGCATCTTTTTTCTTGGTTTAGAAATATTTAAACAACCTTAAAAATTTAGATTTAAATTCTGATCACAGCATATGCCTTTCCAAATAAAAAAATCTAAATCATTCCTCCAGCTAGAATCTCAGC
>Ga0194133_10007687_pt1 | contig 12806 bp, 13 predicted proteins | sample TA2KigOf40mmetaG_FD_155448 | JGI IMG/M metagenome (GOLD analysis project Ga0194133, IMG submission 155448) | Freshwater microbial communities from Lake Tanganyika, Tanzania - TA2015055 Kigoma Offshore 40m | ecosystem: Environmental > Aquatic > Freshwater > Lake | place: Tanzania: Lake...
ATTGTTTAGTTGAGCCTTTAAAACCTGGATCTGGAATGGATGGGTCTGATTGGATCAAAATTTTTCCGACTCTAATGTCCTTGCATACGTCAGTCAAGGCAACCTCCATCGTTTCTCCAGCTCTGAGAATTGAGACCTGAAATAATTGAAAATTTTAATGACCCCAATATACAATAAGTTTAGAAATTGTTTACCCCGCAGATATGTGTGGGATGGACAGAACACCTTTTACCCCGATACTCAACACCTTGTGGAGTTGGGACACATTTGTCAGTGTACGGTAAAAGGGACAAAGCATATTCAATGACCAGGCGGATTAACCGTTTTGAGTAAAATATGAACTCGTCCCTAAATCAAAAAGAAAAATATTTTTTATGAAAGATAAGCTCGTCTTTTCAGCTCCACCTAGGGGTATCCTTGTTCCTTATGAAAGTGTGCAATCCTCGTATCTGAGGGGTTGCTGGCAAGACTTTTAGAGAGTCTGGAAGCACTAAACCGTTTCCATTCCTAACTGGAATGTGATTATTTCTATTCTTTTTGGAAAATCCTCTTGCATCTAGTTGACTTTTGACATGGTTGACAATCTGAAAATTTTAGGATAGGTTCCTTGGAAAAATAAGACCCTTAAAATATTTTTTCCATACCAAGTTGATGGCTACATCACTGACACCTCCATGTGGGACAATAAGATCGGCGTGGATTTTTGAAGGTGCAATAATATAATCAAATGCAGGTTTGACGTGACGATCATACTGTGCAACACAAGCACAATCAGATTTTATAATGTTCTTGAATTCCAGGTCTTTGATACCTGCTCGAGAACGCTTTGGAGATTCCTGCCACGGACCTTGATGTCCCTCATGAGACGACGTGACAACCTAAGGTCTGCATCTTCATCCACAAAAACCTTTGAAAAAATGTTGTCAAGAAATTACTTATCAAATCATTTAAGTTTTACACCCTCAGGTTAAACATGATGCTTGCCTTTACATCCAGCATGTTGATAATGGCAGGTAGGTAAAAGGCAAGGATGCCGTCAAAAATCAAAACATCAGCTCCATACATTGAGACAGTTTTGGCTTCCCTTCAATCAAAAATGAATTTTTGAGTAAACCTTAAATATCTCTTTGTACATTGATCTATCTGTAAAACAGACTGCGAACCTATGTTTCAATCGATTGTGAAGTTTCCATCATTATTCAAGAACCATTGGACCAACCTTTGTTCAGGTCTTGGCACATACTCTAGGAGTGTTTGGTTTGAAGTTCAGTTTGGGCCTCCCACCCCCCTGGGGCCAATTTTATGGGAATATGATACAATATATTTTTACAGAGGGTTGTAGAAGTACATATAAATAAAGGATACATGTTATTATGATGCCCCAACGAAGTTGAGAAAACATTTCCTGATCATATGATATATCAATCAAGATTTTTAAAGCAGTAGAAAAGTACACATAATAAAGATTGAACTCAACTGTCTGCTCTTGAATTTAGCTAAAGGTAACAAAACTAACTAACTAAGCCCTCATCACCATGTTCTTTTGTACCTTTTCATGCTGTCTCGATGTTAATTAATAATTTGATTCTACACTTATATCTAGAGCTATACTTTTGAATTTCATTGATTGGCAAATCAATGACTCTTACCTCCGATGAGTGATGAAATTATAAATAGGAACCTCCACATTCTTGCCCTCCTTGAGCCTCTTCAACGTTTCCTTGAGCAAGTCAAAGTCGATAGCGTCTAAAAAAGGCAGTAATTACCAAGTCGTGGACGAGAAATTAGGCGTGAGCTGATGTGTGAAACCTGGATGGTCAAAGTTGTACTCATTCAACCCCGCTTTTGCGTGCTGCTCTTCAGAAAGGACCTTTGACATTTTCGCATCAATAAAAACTAAAGTTCTTTTAATATGAATGTCTTTTACATCAACCTTATAAAATGAATCCATAGATAAGAGGGTAACCCACTGAATCCCGAGTGTCGTGATAATTTTATTCGCGACCGTTGTCTTTCCGCTGGCACTGCCGCCGCAAATTCCGATGACCAAAGGCTCAACACATTTTTGATCTAGTGGTAAGGTCACAAAAAGTCATGATTTTTAGCTGAATCTTCATCAATAGGTTCACTTGCCCTGATAGTTGTACCAGGGTGGACGACCCGCAGTGTAAAATACTTTGTGCTGTGTCCTTAGAATTAGCTGTCGGTCGGTGCTCATGATACCCGTCCCAAGGGATGACCCTGACATGGTGCGCTGCCGATCTCGACGGGGTCGAGGGCTAAAAGGAATACCTAAACGGGCTCTAGAGGCATTTTAAGTTTCATTTCTTATTACTCAACCTACCCGTGACGGTCGGGGGAACTGACCACAAAGAAGTCATCCTCTGTACTCTGCTGATAGGAGGTCGTCATTCAAAAAACGTGCTGTAAAACTGCACAATCTGACAAAGAGAGAGAAATAAAACAGTACAATAAATCAACAACAAACACTCAAGGCTTTTTTAACTTTTTCATTTTCCCCTCCCTTCTTTGCCAAATTCCAGTTGCAACTTGAATGACATGCACATTTTCACTCCACAGTGGCTGTTGCTGCGTGACATGCAACATATATATTTGTTTGTTTATATCTTTAGTGTGCTTTCTTAAGGCCGACCCAATGGCCCTCCAACTCTTAACAGAATATAAGGCTTTCTGCATATAGGTAAACCCAGGTGACAGTTTTGTGGAGATCTTCAGCAGGTAACACAGCTCGACCCGAAGTAAAAAAGGAGCGAATCTATCTGGCTTTGGCCTGAGTATTTTTTTGCCTCACCTGAAGAGATTAATCTTTTTCTGACACTTGACACAATAAAAGTGAAAAATTTGACAATTTGTTTTGTTTATAGAGATGAGTCAGGTATTTGCAACATGGCCTGAGTCTGGTTAAGCCATTAAAAATTTGACTCATGTCGGATCAGTTTGTAAGTGAATAATCAAAAGCATTAACTATCTTTTAAGTAAATTGTTTCCCAAAATCCAGGAAAGCCAATACTTGCAAAGGTATACACAGTTTTTTTGTTTTGATTTAGCTAAATTTGCATTCCATATCCAAAATCGAGTAAGGTTCAGATCATCTGCCAGCTCCTACAGTCAATCTAATTCTTAATACTTAACCTGATCTGGGTCAACAATCAGTCAGTTGTCTGGGTCTGTAAATAACCCTTCAAACCTGGGTGAGTTCTTCATTAGTGCAGGTAAAAAAAATGGGTCAGGCTAGGTCGTTAAAGCCATTATATTATCTTTTTATCCCTCCCGAGCGAAGCGAGGGAGGAGGTAGAAATTCTCATAGCATGCGCGGGAAAATGGGCTTGACGTCCCGCGTCCGTCTATCTCCTCTGACACGTTTGGTCCTAAAAGGGTGAAATTTGGCAGGAACAATCCTCATAGTAATGGCTCAAAATCTGTGGTTTTAGATTTTTGAAATTTTGCCTAGAAGCTGAGAAAATCAACTTCAAAGTTATGTAGTGAATCTAAGCTTTCAAATATGGATGATTTTGAGCCATCACTTTGAGGATTATTCCTGTCAATTAATTTCATCCTTCTGGGACCACAAAGGTGCAGGAGGAGATAGAGGTGACAGACTAGTTGGGAGAATAAATCCACCTTTTTTTATTGTTTTAAATTCAACATTGATCAAGAATCTAATTTTGAACTTCTTGATCTGACATATTCATATTGAGATCATCAAGTTTTGGCATTTTGTTGAGAATCCACCTTTTTTCAAAACACAAACTGGGGAGGTCAAATTTTGAAACTTGAATATTGATCCAGACATTTGCAATTTGATGAAAAAATCCACCTTTTTAAATCACCAACAGGTCAAATTAAGATCATATTCAATGACTTTAATGAGAGGTCAAAGATCTACTCCAGTTAATTTTAAGGTTAAGAGATTAAAAAAATTATTTTCCAAGAGGGTGAAACCTGCTTTGGGGGGTTGGTTGGGTCAGGTCAGGTTAGTAATAAACTCTTTTTGGTAATATAATCTTGTTGATTGGGGTTAGAGGGGGAAGTGTTGATCGGGAGGGTCAGGTATTTTTCCCCGCACAAAAAATACCCGTCTACCTGGTTTTTAGACTATCCCCGAGAGCCAATATGAACAACCCTTACGTGACCTCTGGTACGATGTAGTGTTGACCCTGTGAAATCACACGTCCCCCTTCTACAGTAGGAACTAATTCTAAAAATACTTTATTCTCATCAGTACAAAATATCAAGATAAGGTAAAAAAAGTAAAGTGAACTTGCATATACTAAAACTTAATCTAGGTCTTTACTATATCCAATACAATCTTATGGCTGAAGTAGTGAAGAATAGCTAGTTAATGGGTTTAGGATAGAAAGGTTACGTGAAAATAATAATAAGTACCGAGATCCTTAAAGAGCTATATACATATATATATATATGACTTGTAATGCTACTCCATTGCTTCTTGCAAAAATCCAAACAGGGAGGCTTAGCTAGCCCTTAACTGCTAGTCCTCAAATAAAACTCGAGGTCACTCACCTCAACGAATTCCTCCAAACTTCTTTTTCACCTGGAATTGGTCCATAGATGGTATTGTACCCGAATTGCTGTATACCCTTTGTTCACATTGAACCCATACTTGCATGTGCTTAAACCCATATCAATTCTAATTTACAGTTGGATTCTCACTTGACACCTTTTTCTCTAGGATCAGACCTAGATCCTCAGTTTGCTGTAAATACACTGAATTGCTCTCAGTACTGAGAACTGAAGAGTTTCAACAGATAGTCTTTACAGTTGTTCAACTCTGTGGCTTTCAGGCTAGATAATGCCTAACCTCAAATGGATAATAGATAGTGCTAAATGCAAACCATTAAGAGTGACCCCAAGTTAAAACAAGTGTATCGCCTGAGTCCTTCTTGAATAAATAAAAATAATAATCAAGTAGATGTGCATTTTTTGCTGTAAACCCTCAGGCATAAAGAGGTACCTCTGAGCGCCCAGAGTTAAGGGGTTTAAAAAATTTCCGTAAAAGGAACCCTGACAAAGATTTTATGCTTTATGAACTTTTTTTGTCGGACCATAATCTCTTGATTTTAAACATGGCATAACGGGGTTGGGGTTGGAGGGTCACAAAAAAAAGTTTGTGCGAAACTTCGAAAATTTTGTCTACCCGTTCAACTCCAGGAATTTGGGGGCCATGGGTCCAAATATGGTGATAACATTTCGGGTAACTTTTAAAAAATCAACAATTTTCAAAAATTGTTCCTTCAGCATATGACCCTTGGTCCAAGTGAGAGACCTTGAGAAATTTCTAACCCACCTTGCGGTCGTCCCTTCATTTTCAAAGGCCAAAATCTGATCTTTCAACTTGATTGGATTACCTGTTTTGAATTAACCTTCCCTGAGTTGGTGTGGAGGTCAGGATAAAATCGGTCCGGCAGTTGGCGTGTGAAAGAAGGACAAAGGTAGGTACAAACAGTCTGTTTAATACATAAAAGGAGTCAGAAATGGTAGATTTTTAATTGATGCCAAAGAAAGATCAAAGATTGCTCAATAGCCTATTGAAAATGTACTGGACTTTTCATACCCTGCAGTCTCTTCTCGTGACAATTATAACTTGACGAACAGAAATCATTGATAATTTCTGAAATATTCTGTGCAAATTACTCTCTTAAAAGGTAAAAAGCACGATAATAACTACTGCTGTTTTAGCCCAAATCATTATTATTTCTTTCTTAAAATCTTAACAAAAGTGTCCTTTTCAACTTCAATCTTCCCCATAGACCTTAGCTTCTTTTTACCCTCTATTTGCTTATTAATCAATTTCATTTTCCTTGTCAGGTCACCTCCGTAACATTTGGAGGTCACATCTTTACGATAGGCTTTTACGTCCTCTCTTGCAATTATGGTAGAGTTCACGGCAGCCTAGATAAAATCATAAATGATTTTACAGATTGTTAGGTCTTTTATATTGTTATAATTTGCCTGGATTTTTATTGAAAATTGTTGTCTTGGGAGGTTTTCTTTAAGCTTTCCTACAACCTCCTTTCCTTTTGCTCTTGCAACTGTTGTGTGGGATATGAATGACAACTCTGGAACGGGTTGGTCGTTTAGAAGGATATCTACTTTAGACAATTCGCTTTCCTGCAAAAACGATTGAACCTGATTGTGTGGAAAAGCTTCAGAACTGTACCATTACCTGAAAGCCAGCATCTTCGTAGTCAAATGATCCGTAACCTGATGTTAAAGACTTTAAGGTGTCAAAAAAATCAACAACAATTTCTGACAGGGGTAGAACAACATCAATTTTAACCCGGTTTTGATCTATACTCTGCGTATCGGGGTTGAAACCTCTATCAGCAAGTAAATATTCCAATAAGAGAAAATTAAATAAGAAACAAGCACAAAATTACCTAAAGTCTGTTATGAGTCCAAGCACAGGGCCTAGGTAGATTGAAGGGGTTATAATGGTAGCTTTGACTATAGGTTCATAATATTTTTCGATCAAATTAGATGGAGGCCACATCGATGGACTGCGAATCAAAATTTCTGGTCCGTATTTTTTGCCTTCTGGTTTTATTGTGAGCTAAAAATATTAGAGATAAATGAAGGAAAAATTTAACATTGAACACTATTTTGTTATTACTTTGTAGGGTACAGAGGGTGTTGTTATGATAACCTCAGCTTCATATTCATCTTCTAGACGTTGAGAAAATACTTCCATATGCAACAGTCCAAGAAACCCCAACCTCCAACCAAATCCTACAAAAATTTGGATGGTCTCGATCGGTTTCTGAGGCAAAGAGCTGAACTTTTTTGTATTTCTTACCCAAGGCTGTGCTAGATTCTCCTTCGACGGTGACTCCATAATCGTTTAAACTGACTTTCTCTATTGCACCTTTGAGCTTGTCCTTGATAGACAAGATTTTTATGAAAGCAACTTTGAGAACTAGAAAATCAAACAACCCACTTGCTCAACAGGATTGAAGGGATAAAATCCTGCATAAACCATAGGCCTTGGTTTTTCAATGACAATTAAAGGTGTTCCGGGACAACCTTTTTTAAAATATGTGTCTCCTATCACAGCTTCACTCGTTGATCTCATGTTACAAGTCATAACTCCAACCTGCAGATAACGTTAGACTTTAATCTTGTGAAATTTGTAATTTAATAGAGCCAGTATGACCAGTTGAAATAAAAGATTGCTTGGAGTGATTATATATCTAAAGCAATTTAAACACCTGTCCAGGAAAGAGCTCTTTAACAGGAAGTTCATCTGGCACAAGCAAGTTGAGTGTTTTTACTACATATGAAATTCCTGATTTATTTGACATTATCTGGAAAAATAAAACGGTTATTTACCACATCTAATTAGGTGAAACAAATAAATATTTACCTGATCACCAACTTTGAGTCTCCCATCGAAGACCTGGACTAAGTTAACCGTACCAAAAAATTTGTCGTACCAGCTGTCCTTCAATTTAATTATTTTGTAAAGACAGACTTCGTTAGAAAGTTTATTGTGTTTGATTACTTGTAGGAGAAGTCTTAAATCAAGATTTGGTGCACCGTGACGATTTGGTGGAGGTATTCGTTTAACCACAGCCCTATAAGGGGACATTTATTTTCACGGTGAACATACTTTGAGTTATTTTTTTACTTTAAAATGTCCTCGATCCCTATGCCTTGCTTTGCCGACGCACACAAAACTTCCTCACGGTCGATTTCAAAGAGGTTTTCCATCTAAAATATTTTTTACCATGAATGAGATAAATTCATTTTTTAGTTGTTGTTGCTCCCAATCGACAAATATTTGCCTGACAAGTGAAAAGTGGAGTCTCACTTGATCTTTGGACCCTTCAATATCTGCTCTCGGGAGATCTATTTTGTTCAAAACTGGTACAACCACCAAGTCATTTGCAAAAGCCACTGTAATATAAGAGCGTATAAAAGCATGGTTTAAACAGGAAAAAAGTTTTTGGATATACTAAAAAAGTTCGAAACTGTTTGAGCTTGTACTCCTTGGTTGGCATCTACCAGCAATATAACACCTTGGCAGCCTTTGAGAGATCTCGAAACTTCAGAGGCAAAATCCACATGACCCTTAAAGATTCCTTCCTTCATATAAATGATTAAACAGAGAATAAGGTGTAATAAGGTACCGGGGTGTCGATCATGTTAATCAAATATTCAACTTCTGTGTCTGGATGTTTGAAAATAACAGAAGCAGTTTGTGCTTTAACAGTTATACCACGTTCTCTTTCCACTCTAAGCTTGTCAAGTACCTAAAAACAAACCATCATCATTCCATATATGGGAACTCGAAAAACAGAAGGATCTACAATTATACATCACTTGTTTATTCCCTGAAGATGACTTTATTGCGCCGACGTGTTCCAAAAGTCTATCAGCTAGAGTGCTTTTCCCATGATCAATATGTGCAACTATGCTAAAATTTCGTATCCTTTCCAAGCTGAAATCAGCCAGGTCAATCTCTGCTATACGGTTTCGACTGAAACTCTCAACCAGACGCGTTTGTATCCGAAAAATAGGAACTTTGACCAACAAACCTGATAGCTTGTGACACACCATTCTAGGTGAAACTTTTTCAAAATTGAATTGTAGGCATTAATATAGAGTCATAAGATCACCAAGTTTTTTTCAATAGTGCCAAAATGAAAATATCAAATGTTTGTTTACATTTTTTTGTTTGTTTGCTTGAATCTAACGACACGTAGAAGGTTAAAGGTTCATCAGGAGCTCCCGGCAGAGGGCCAATTCCTATCACCTGATGGCACAGGTACATCATGAGCACCCCACCTCGACACCACGCTTACCCTCAGGCGTGGACAAACGCCAAAAAGCTTGATCCCTACGGAGCGCGTCCTGGGAGGCGAACCCGAGCTAGTGACCGGGCACGACCCAGGACAGGCATCCTTTGCCGCTCTCGCAGGAGTCAAGCTACGGGGATGGCAATGAAAACTAGGATACACCGTGGGATGCACTCCCAAAGCCGACACCATGGATAGGCAAAGAGGCATGGGAGGGGGGCCCGCCGAATAAGTCCCACCTGGGGTCACAGACTGACTACAAAGTCACAACAGCGATACTTTGATCAATTTATTGCTCAATCTACAGAAGACAGGGCCACAGGACCACAAACGGTCAGGCCACGAGCTCGGCGTCACCTTCGTCGGCTTCTAAGTCGGCCTCAGCGTATGCAATCTGGTCACTCAACCTCTGCACCTCATAATACAAGGTGTGCATGCGGAGCAGGTCGGGCAACCGCAGCCTCCACAACTACAACCAGAATGAGCGGCTCGTCATTAACATCATTAACTAGAGTACAAACATACTTACGAAGTGCTGCCATGGCGCCCAGGTTGGAGAAGGAAACTCAATACCCAGCCCGCGAAAACAGGGGCATAGTGGGTCCAATCCCGTCAACAGGTCCACCCGGCCTTTCATGGGTACTCACTGCCAATAGTGGTCTGCTTCTTACCCAACTTCCAACGACGCACTAAGACGGCTTTGTGCCTCTCCCACAAACAAAGGAGAGATCGCACCAGCCGGTCGCGGACGGTCCGGGTCGGCGCGTGCCCTGCTGGCTTGTTGTGGCGAGGTGTTGTCCCAGTGCGACGCCCGTCCAGGGAGACGGCCGACTCGAGAAGGAGGAAAGAATTGAGCTGCGCCCCTACAATGCTAATCCCCTCTGACCGTCCGCGACCCTAGCAGGGGGGAGATCATGTATGACCTGTGCCTGTCTGGATGAATGACGGAACGAAAGAAAAACACACTGTCGTGACAGTACCTCCCCCGCATGGCATGCCCCCCTCCCCTCCCCAAATTGGGGGAGTAACAGGCAATCGGAGCCGACCGGGCAACGGACAGCCCTGGGCCACGCCTGAAGCCGGCCAACTGTCATCGGAATCCCTTACGGGCTCTTCCTCCAGTTGGCGGGCACCCAATGAAGCACATGCCACGCGGGGGACCCCATCCCCCTCCTCCCCTTGGGTTTAGGCGCCACAATGTGCCAGGCCGAGGGAATGCGCGAGCACCGTAAGTCTTTGCACTAAACATTTTCAATTTTATTAGAAAAAAGTCCCTATTTAATTCAATAATCAAATTCAAAACACTTTTTTTGATAATTAAAACAGAGCCATCTAGTGTCACTTTTTAAAGCATTATAAAATGTTTTTGTTGAAAGGGGGTGTGGGGTGGCAGAAAAGAAAAAAATAGGGCCATCAGCAATTCATAAATTTTTACCTTTTAGTTGGATTTAGAAGAAGATTTGGATCACAGGGACAGCCATGACGTTGAAAGCTACCTGGTCCTCACCCTGCAAACCAGGCAAGCAATACAGTACCATACGTATCAGCTCTGCATGATTCTAGGAGGACTGAAAACAGGACTGCAATCTTGGGATCAAAAGCTACATTTCTGTCTGACCGGAGACCTAAAGATGCTCTCCTACTCCTGATGAAAAGATGGATCTCAAGAGACACATCTTAGTTTACTGTGATCAGGTTTGTATCCCCCTCATCAATATTTGTAATAAACCAGATTCCATGTTAACTATGCATTTAGCCAACTGGACTTCAAAAGCATTTGCTTTTGATCTAGGCATTTCTAAAAGATTGGTTTCTCAACCCTCAAAATGCCCCTTTATCTATCCTGAAAAATTCTTAATGCAGAAAAATTATAATTGTGTTAAAAAACCTCAATTCTTTGGTGGAACTAAATGCTTCAAACTTGGAAAACTCTAGCCAAAATTCAATTTTATTTAGAAAATCGAAAGACTAGTTAAACAAAATAGAAAAGCCTATCGATTGAAAATACTATTTAGAAAAGTAAGACCCGTCAAAAGAAAAGAGCTTCACAAAATTATCCTCCCCGCACGTAGCTAACAAAAGGGCTGATGAATGATCTAAAAGAAAAAGAAATTGAGTAATAAAAAAAGCTGAAATGGGTAAGTTTTTTGAACCTGGGCAGAATTTGAGCCTTTTAATTGTTTTGTGATGAGCCATATTTTGTCCAATTGTTTTCAACGTTTCCCATCCATTGTCTTCAGACCAGGACACAAGGACTAAGCCTCCAGTCTCTAAACCTGCAGCTATCATGTAAGATCCATTGGTTAATTTGATTGGCGAGAATGCAACTGCTGTGACAGAATCTGCCAGTATCAAAGGTTTATCACATGCCAATCCATAATGCCCTTGTAAAAAAAATGAAACATTTAATGAGAATTCATGAAAGACTAACATAATCTTCAAAAAATCTACCTAAGCTTGTGTTCGAGTCTGTGCCAGTGTTTTTCCAGACAGCTATCTTTTTGTCTCTTGAAGCTGTGCAAAAGTATTTAGAGTCTTTAGACCAGGCACAGGACCACAAAAGTCTTTGGTGAACAGAAACAGACTAAAGAATAATACAAGTTAGCAAGTTTAGTCACTATGTAAAATACTTTAATCTTACTTTATCAGTATGGGCAATCAAAGTGAATTTGCTCAGGGTGCAGGAGAAGAGACACCAACTTCGATCACGAGACACAGTCAGAAGATAATTATCACAAGGCGAAAATTCCATCTAAAATTTTCAAACTATTTCTTAACTATCATATAGAATGATTAGAAATAAGAAAAGGAATTTCAGAATCTTTTAACCTGAGTGACTGTTAGCGTGTGTCCTGGAAGTTTTTCAAGAAGTTTAAAAGTGTTAGCATCCCACAATATGACCTAATGCCAACTCAAATTTAATGTATTGTACAATATTTGAAAAAGGCCAAGTTCGACCTGTGCATGCTCTGTCTTGGTTGCTTTGCATGCTGACGCAATGAGGTCACCCCGATTGTTGCTTGCAAGTGCAAAAATTTCGTAGCCATGTCCGTAAAGCTTTTGAAGCTCTGGCCACAAGGTATTCTGGAGAAAAACCATTTTGTGATTGAAACTTAAGTTATAATTAATTCAACTGGTCACGAACCTGGCACAAACTATCCTCAGAGGGAGGACGAATGTAAGTTTCCGGCTTAAAGTACACATCAGGGTACATATCTTTTACGTGACGAGAGGTTTCATTCTCTTGAATAGCTTGTGAATCTTTTACAGCTTTGTTAGATAGTCCTAGAGATGGTACTGACGCCCCTTGAGCCATCTAATTTGTAAAAAAATGTTTCTGTTGAGGTTGATGCTGACAATCTATATAATTTTTTTTTCATTGTTTCACCTTTGTTTCCATGTCGGTGCTTAAGTTCATTTGAGTTAATCTTGAGAAGTTTTCTAAAAAGTTTTTTGTTGATTCAAAAACTCGTATAATTTTCTCTTCAGCCCCTGATGCGAACCGGTGGTCAGGTAGTGCAGTGATGCAGCACTGAAATTTAGTGAAAGGTTTTTCCTTAATATTCAAGCCTTGTGATAAGAAAACTTACAAGATCGTGACCATGGATTTGAGGTCTTCCCATTTCGACCCATACTGGATCCTTTTCCAATTGTCGCCAAGGTCCATGAGTACGTGTCGTTTGGTCACTACTTACAGTAAAAAAGTACCTAAAAAGAGAAATGTTATGAAACCTTTCCAGGTATTTTTAAAGAAAGATTTATTTACCTTCCTTTACGTTCCCAATCTAAATCTAGAACAGGTCCATGATGTCCAGACGGTGGAACACCTTTCAAGAATCATTAGTGATAGGATAAATGAATATTTTATGTGAGCCTCGCGTAAAGTAAAACCTACATGGCTCCCATGAGAGTTCATTAACTTCCCTCCAGAAGTGAATTGCTCCGGAAAAGTTATAGCCTATCACG
>Ga0194133_10007688_pt1 | contig 12805 bp, 1 predicted proteins | sample TA2KigOf40mmetaG_FD_155448 | JGI IMG/M metagenome (GOLD analysis project Ga0194133, IMG submission 155448) | Freshwater microbial communities from Lake Tanganyika, Tanzania - TA2015055 Kigoma Offshore 40m | ecosystem: Environmental > Aquatic > Freshwater > Lake | place: Tanzania: Lake Tanganyika...
AGTATTTACTTTCATTCCGAGGTCAATGAGTAGGTCTTTGTTTTTGTGACTCTTCAACCCTTTCATTAGCTGTGTTGATGTCACCTTCAATGATGACTATATGTAGCTGTCATGCCACTATAGCATGCATAGTGGTCAACACTGTAAGCATCAGCAATGCCTCCACAATATATTGTTAATAGCCTTGGTCCAAGACTGGATCCTTAAGCACATCCATTGGGCAGATCGACTGTGCTAGTTTGGGTACCATTAATGACGACTTGTACCTTTCTTTCCTTCATAAAATCCATCAAGAAGTTTATTTCCCTAGATGCAGCTTTAGAATTTTCTATGTCAACTTGGTCTCTATTTTTTTAACTTGATATTAGAAACTGTTCCTTCTCTTTTTCAATTTTTCAACCTATGTGTTCACAACTTACCCCTGTTTTTCTCTGAATCTGGATGCATCTAAATGTTAGCTCTTTAAATTGTAAAAAGTTTACGAGATTATTTTTAATGTTATCTCATGAGCATCATGCTATTTTTTTGAGAGTCTTCGGAAGTTATAAATTTTTGTGTAATATTGCCTAACAAGCTGTCCTCCGTCCACCTTGCTGGCAGTAGGCCAGGTTTTTAATTTGAATTCCTTGAAAGTTGAATTTGGAATTCCTTATAGCGACACCCACACCCTCTTGACTCGTAGTCCCACGTCCCCTGAACACACAAACTACAGATAGACCTTTTCATTCTAATATAAATAGATTGGTTAGTGTTTTCAAAAAGGACACTTTAGAATTAGCAAAGCTGACGAAAAGATTTGACCAATTTATTATCAAATGTAAGCAGATAAAAAAAGCAGGTTTGACTATTTAAAGTTCTAGTTCAAGATTCGATCTTTTTAATTTAAACTTTAAAATTGCCATTTCCTTTCATGCAAAACCTCATAGCCCACTCAGTTGCATTGATGGTGAGAGAAAGCTCAGCTACTTTATGATGAGACAACTAAGGACTAAAACTTCCAATCGCGATACAGAGAACAAAGGAAATTTTTTGATACATTTTGTCATTCTCTCTATATGCAAATTTAAAATTTTCTATGAATTTTTAAAGAGAAACAAATGGACTTTGACCAGCAACAAGTAGTTTTTGTTTTCAAGTTTCAAAGAAACTATTCTTGTAAAATGGAAATGGCTTTCAAACTCGGTCAGAACTCAATTTCGAACTTCCAAGATTAGTTGGTTAGATCAAGAATGCTACCTTTGATTAAGTGTACAAGATGAAATTAAGTATGAAAATAAGATTTGATTGTACTTTTTAAGTTCTTGGGTTTCGAATTCAATTTGTAAATGTCTTAAAGACATTTGCTCTTAAGAAACAGGTTTCTTTCAAACATGAATCATCTTTAACTCTGGAAAAATGTAAATTGTGGTGTAAGCTCAACATTTCAAAGGATTACTTTGTTTGAAGTGATAACAACTCGACACCAGATCTGTATGCAATCCAGTGAAATCCATATTTGATTTATGCCAAGTAAAATCAGTGCTATAAACTTTTGAGATAAAGGCGGAAACTCCATTTGGATGCTGCTTCCAAACTTTTTCCCTTCTTTTTATGAAAAAAATGAAAACTTTAACTTTCAAAGTTCCGGCAGAAAGATTTAGACCCATACATTAGAACTCTAAAAATGACTTTTAGCTTGGTAAAATTAAAAATATAAGACAGAACATTTCATCGCAAAAATTACACCTACAATTATTTTACCTTAATTTTCAATAGAATAAAAATATACAGATTTGTGTCTTTGGGCTAGTACACCCTCGAGCAAAGAGCTTGAAGATTTTTGCGTGTGACTATCATAGTTTCCAATCGGCACTATGAATTTTCTAAAATGGCCATTTTGTTGTCTTGACTCCATCGCTTTTTTGTTGAGTAAGCTATTACGATTGCCCCGGCTGGGGGGATGCATATAATGTCAACCACATGAAAGGATGTGTAGCAAAGTGAGCAAATGTTTTCGGATAAGCGTTTCTCTACATCCATTTTTCTTTTTTTATTCGATTGTATTTCAAGCATAAAAATAGAAGAAGAAATTCCAAAGAGAATGATGATTGTAGAAAGCACACACAAAGGCAGTAATTTCTCAGGCGATCATTGACTTAGTTTGTCTGAAACCGCCAAAGTCAAGTCCTCGACCGTGTAATCGACATCATCCAATTGTTGTACCGTTCTCGTTTTATAAATCACATTAGGAGCATTCGAATAGTCAATCAAGCAAATAAAAGCTTTGTATTATCTTGCAGTCGTCCTCCTCGCAGACATCAATATGAATGCAAAAAAATAAACTGTTGAAATTACTATTAAGGTAATCGAATAAAAGAAAACGAATGAGAAGATCTCAATTATTTTCTCCTGTCGATTCCTTGCAGTCCTCCGACATTCTTTTATATCCATTTTCTAAGTGATAAATAACGCAAGAGTAAGAAAAAATCAATACAACCCAAAACCTTTTTTCTCTCTTTGTTTTCTTGTCCCAACTTTTTTTTATCAATCTTTAGTAAAACAGGAAATGTGAAAGATAGGAGGGTGGCACTCACAGCCCATCCACACTCACACACATGCTCGATTCTTTTTTTGAGATGGTTTAAACCAAACAAAAGGAGAGTTGGAGAGTTGATGTAAATGTAGTGTCGTTGAATTAAATGTCTTTGCTGATGATCTTCAGAGGACATTTGTTGGAGGTAAAAGGACAGAAAACTTTTTACTGAATTGAATTTGATGAATTTTAAATATTCATCTTCCTTCAAAACCGCAACTTCCTTTTAATGTGCGCAATATTATAAACAACATTTCTATGAATAATTAAAAAGCAATTTTGCCTCAGAGCTTTGCATGTATATCAGATAAAAAACAATCTAAAAGTCAGAAAATTAATTATGCAAAAAAATAGGAATAAAAGTTTTAAGGTACTACTCGTTTCAACGACAATGACAATTCAGCTTAGTGATTTGATTTCTTCTCTATAGAAACAAAATGAATGTGGAATTCCAGATCAGACTCTCGTCTTTTTTTGCTCGATTTTGTCCTCGCCGATACCATCTCACATTGGAGATGAAACTTTCTTTATTACATTAATGGATGGAAGTATCGAAATTGAACTTTTAATAGGCAAAGGGAGGGAGACGTTTGAATTTAAAAGTTGTACTGTCTAGTCCCGTGCAGTCAGTCGTTGGTGAGGGACCAGTCGAACGGTGGGTAGTGGGTAAAAGATCTCTGGTTGTGTTGTGTTTTATTTTATGTTATGTTCTGCTTTGCAACAAAATCTACTGAGCTCTGCCCAACCGTGCAGAAAGACGAATTGAATGAAAGAAAAACTGTAAAAGTATCTCGATAAATTTCATTTCAGGGATTGAACGTCTTAACGTTTCAAAGATAAATTTATATTGATCTGCAAAAAGCTTTATTGACCGGCGAAGAAGTGTAAAAGTTAATCAAGAATATTTAATGTATTTTCAGATAATATTATTCCATGAGTTTCGAACTTAAAAGGTGCCTCTCTGTATTTCTTTCCAAGTGCACAGATCAGGAAAAATGAAATACAATGTTCAGCTTTACAAGGGTAAAAGACTTGCGTAAAAAAACGTTAATGCACCATTTTTGCATCAGATTCATTGTCATTGTTTAAAGTGCTGGTAAATCTCGTTTGAAGTGTAAGGTTAGGGGCAGCATCTGCTCATGCCCTATCATATGCATTAAAATCAAATTTGAGCAGCATTGTGGCGCCTATCACAATTTAAAAAATCTTTTCGGGTGTGCCACTTGCTTGATGCATTTGTGGGTGAAGTTGATGAAGGTGTGTCACACATTAATATTGAAAAAATAACTAGAGACGAGTCGAGTCGACCCGTGGGTCTCTAATTATATTTGCCAAAAGTACCGAGTAAAAAAACCATGGGCGTGTTGGCAGGTGAAAGGGTTTGCCTGACAGTGAGTTCTTTAAATTGCATTCGATGAGAGGGAAGTTGCGAAACAAAAATAAAATAAATAACATCACGCTTTTTGTGCAAAAAGGACCCGCATGCAATTCTATCAAAAAGTCAGTTGTTAGTTACTTGGACTCAACCAGCTAGATTGATTGTTAAAAATGAAAAAGACCCTTTACATGACTCTGACCGACCTTTTTTCAATCATGAACAAATTTCCAAAAATAATTCTTGTACCAAAGATTGCCTTTGATTGATAAAAAGAATAAAAGAAATTAACATGAAAATAGAAAGAAACCTATCGTTTCATAACATTTAAAAAGACTCTTTGAGGTCTACAACTTTTCATAGATCACAAATCGCTTCCCTGGATGGAGGTGAATGTTTCCAACAAAAGAAAAAAAATTCTCACAAGCTCTTAATGCCATGTTGCCTTTGATCGAATTTTAATGAAAGTATTCGAAATCTAAGTCTTGAGGAGGTGCTCCATATGCATATACGATTGTCTAAAAATAGATTAGTGGAAAAAGAGAAATTTGTCCGTAAATGTTGAAATGATAACAATAAATTCATTCTCATCAAAATTATATAATTGCAGAAATATAATCTTTTTTTAGCAGTGTTGTCTGCAATGTCGTGCAGACGACTCTTTCATTCAACTCTACAGAAAATTAATCGGTATTCGTCTGAAAACAGAACATAATCCTTTTTCAAACTAAATTGCGAGAGAATTTTCCTCGGTCAAGCATTTTTTTGGAATTAAACCGAACAGCATTTATTGTAAGTCTTGAATTAAATTACAAGTTGAATCAATAGATTATATTTCAGAAACCTATTCAAAAATTGTTTATAAGTTATCAGAAGTATTTTCCTTTCCGCTTTTCTGCTTCTTTTGTTGAGCCTCTAGCCTATTTTCTCATTTGCTACAATCACGAAACTCTCTAATTAGTGAGTAGGAGGTTCCCATTTTGTTGTGAAGTAAAAGCAAAGAAGACGGACGCCTTTTCCTTTCATGCATTTCTTAATGAAGAACTTTCTCATTGGTTGATGAGAACCAATTAAGATGTAGTTGGATAGCACCAATCACGTTATCCGTCCTTCTGCAGATGTAGAAACAAACAGTGGGATCCCCCCGTTAAAAATCCCTCTCATTGGCACTCTTAATTTCCCTTTCTAAATGATGGTTGTAACACACGCGCCGTCGTCAGATCAGCAGCTCTTCTCGCCCAAGAGGCCGTTCCCGTACTCAATGCTGCTAGCTTAGTTAGTTGTGAAGTGAAATGAGCATAAGGCTGAAATATTTGGGCGTGTAAAGAAAAGATGTGAGTTACAAATGAGCGCTATCTCCCTATATTAAAGACGAGAAATCGGGACGCACGGAGCCTAAATGAGACATAGTTTTTAAGGCAAGGGAAAGAAAGTTAGAGTGTAAAGTGTTCTTCCTACAGCCTCACTCATAATGAGGCTTTCTCAATTTTGGCCCTTTTTTCTTCTCCTCTTCTTTTGGAGATCTCAACCTCCCCTGGGATTTTATTTTAATTGCGCATGCTCTTAAAATGTTCAATCTAAAACCAAAGCTCCTTTTCAAAAGAAAGAACTCTGCCAGCTCAATTATTTTAGTCTACGTATATTTGTAGTAATAATTCAAATATTTATTTCGAATGGTCTTAATTGGAAGAGAAGATTTCATTATGAGCTTCTCGTTTGAAAACCCAAGATTTTCCAGCCTACTAGCGTACATGGGGCAATGTAAGGATGATGGCTTAACACCAAAAACTAATATCTTATTCATGGTAAAAGTAACTCTCTTGAATCAAGTTACGAATTCCTTTCTTTTAGTTGTACTGACTTTCGGACGGCCGGCAAGTTGAATAACTGACTGAATGACTGGTAGAGGGCTAAACTACGGAACTTGTGTCCAAACTTGTTTAATTTAGAACAAAACTTTTTCTCGTTTTCCAGTCAAATGTTTCTTTTTAAATTGCGACTTATACAATCGTCAGCGAAAAAAAGAAAAGAAGCAGAAAATAGAGAGGAAAGAGAAAAAAGTTCAGCTTCTTTTTTTCTTAGATCTAAAGAAAGAGAAAAGTAAGTTTGGTAACATGACTTCAAAAAAAGTGAGTCCATTCAATGCATAGTTAAGCAACTAAAAAGCTTCATTAAAGTATAAATAATTCAATATAAAAAATTTGCATTAAAATGAAATAGTCGAAACACAATTAATTGCAGTAGTTATTGCATTGTTTTACTGATTTATGGTAAGTTGCATTGAATTTTCATTAAGGTAAGGCAAACAAGAAGATATATTTAAAGCGAGAAGCATAAAGAACGAAAAAACTAAGAATGGGGGCTCAGCCGAGCTTTTGCCATCTCTGAGGGGTGACATTATTCGATAAAAAATAAACTACACTGTAAAAAGATACTTTTTCTAAACCCTGTTATTTCTTTAAATTACTAAAAGAGTTGAAATTTAGATTTTCAATATGCCTTTGACCTTTTTTTGAATTAATACTGAAACACTCATTTTACAAATCCTCTTCTCTCTTTATGAAATGCACTATTTCCCCTAACATCCAAAAAGCAACAATGTACAGTGCGAAAGAAAGCATTTGGACACATGCGAAATGAATTTCTTCTTCTTGAATTGCTATCTTAATCTTTCTTTTACTTATATCTTCTTCTGTTATACTGAATCCCTTCGAGTTTGCTTGCCTCCTTTTTTATTCGTTTACAGCTTTCAAATGGGCGATGGCAAAAGCAACGAGGGGACCATATATAACTTGCACAGCTTGCATGCCATTAACGTTTTTTTCACAAACTATCTTTTTGCTCTAGCTTCTCACTCCGGCTCTCTTTTTATTTAAGTTTAATACTCACCCCTCCCTCCCTTCATAGATTTTTGTTATTTTTTCTGGTGTCGATGTCGATGTCTCAGCCAAGTGTGAGTGAGTGAGACTCAACTAACCAAAACCCAAAACGTGTGTGTGTGAAGGTGTGGCTTGGATGTTGGACTACTTAAAAGATGGTGGATGCATATTATATATCCTGTGAAAATGTGGATGTGTGCGAAAGTAAAAGAGGATCTTTGCATACAATTTGGGTGTGGGTGTCCCGTGTATTAGAAAGGCGATAAGGATTTTCAAGACAAAGAAAAGGTTTTTTTAGTGACGATTTTCTTAGTTTGAGAGTGTCACCGAAGGTGGGCTTCTTTTGAATAAGATTTATGTAAACGCGAAACCTATAACCATTAAGTCTCTCTCTCCATGGTTAACCTTTTTCCCCTCTTTCCTTTCGAGAGTCCTTCTTCTGAAAGCCTGTTTTAAAAAAATTTGGGATTCTTAGAGATTGTGGCTATTCAAAAAAACTGCCACAATAGGTTATCACAAAACGATGAATCTCAAACAAAATGAAAACGAGCTGGTACAGCTAATGGAATGTGGAAAATTTGACAAAAATAAAGAGGAGCAATTAAGACTGTTTTTGAGAAAAAAAGAACTCATTTCTTTTTTCATAATCAAGATTGAGCGAGCTTTAAATCTCTGAAATAATTTGGTTCTAATCAGTCCGTAAAGTTTGTAGGATCCAAAAAAACTGTGTATGAATGCCAGTGAGGGGTAATCAAGTTTTTTGCTCTACTTCTGCTCGACACAACTCTCAACTAACCTAGATGTGGTCGTTATAAATTTTGTTGCCCTCCTCGTCCCAATACGTACAAGAAAGACTTAATATTGGTAATCTAGATATCGAGCAAACAAAGGTTGAATTTTTTGTTGTAATTATTGCGATTTGAAGAGACAATAGGAATCCTACGCACTAAAAATTCAGAGGAAATGGCGTCAATTTGATAAATGTATTTTTAAGTCTTATTTCATCAGCACAAAAAACTGGTCTACGTGGTTTGTGAATTATCGAAACTTGATTGATGACAAATAATTGAGCCGTGAACGCTAGCTTGAGAATCGAATCTGATTGACTGAAAAAATTACATGGAAATTTTAAATTGTGATTCTACATTATCGCATCTGGCAACTCACACAAAAAATTTTCCAATCTCACTGAAAAACCTAAGATCATTTATTGTTATAAATAAATTTCTCACTATTAGACAGCCCAAGTCCGAAACGCTTAAAATAAGTTCAATTTCATTGCCAGAAAAATCTTATCAAATAAAAAATCTCCCCCACATTTGCTGATTGGTCCAATTTAAAGGAGATGCATCTAGTAACAAATTTCATTCATTCTCTTTCAAAAAAATTCAATTTCAAAGAACAAACTTGTCTGACATTTTTCATTGATCTATTGAGAGAAGCGGCGTTTTTTCCTAATCGTTAAAATAGTTAATGTAACGATTCCATGATCCTTTTTAACTTCATTGATTTCCACTCGTTAACAATTATTGGTAATTAAATGGCTTTTATGTCTTCTGTTCTCATGCACGTATTGTTCGTGAAAATAACTAAATTAACAGGAGACAATTACTTTTTACTTAAAGGGGTTAGCTAAAAGTGACTATTGTCATCAACTGCGAAAAGTCTTTCTCCAAAAAAGCTGTCTTCTTTCTCACTCACGACAAATCGATCTGGTCCTGGGGGCTTGCTAGAGAGGATTATTTTGAATGATTTCCAGTGCACAACGAGTGTAGTTGAAATGAATGGCCGACTGTAATTGCTCATTTAACAATTAACTGGCTAAAAAAGAGCGAGAGAGATAAAGATAGGAGCAGATGTAAACAATAAAGGATCAACTTGAGACCAGAAAATTGGCTAAGCAATTACTAACTAAACATTCTTTAATGTTTCCTTCCTTGCGACTACAAGAAATTGGTTTTTCTGTCTTCTATACCTCTTTTTTAATTTATATTTTGTTTGCAAGACTTTTTTGGTGTTGAAAATGAAGTACCCTGAGTTTCAAAATGGCTGTTACGAAAATTAAAACATGTTCGACGTTCGTTGAATGATTTGACAAGTGGATGTTTTGGTCTTGTTTAAGAGTGCCAGAAGACATTTGAGCTTCTTGAATTAGCTTTGCCTTGGTTGGTTTGTAGAGAGGTGTGTGAGTATGCTTGGTTCATGTGTAATTTAGTTTTGTGTGTTTTTAATTTCAACGGATGTCACGTATAAACCAGCCAATGATTTTCAAGGGCTGGTTGCACGTCTCAGGTCTGGAAGAGTGAAACTTAGTAATGAAAAAACATTTTTGAAAACTAATGGACTATCGTGGTTTTTTCATAACAACAAGTAATTAAGAAAATGACTGAAGATTCGATTTTTCAACAAGTTTCTTTGCCTTTTTTTTGCAAATCAGACTTAAAGACACTGAGGGTTGAAATTTTGAGAGCATTTGCATTCTGTTGCTAAAAAACCTGTTACTTTTAATGTTTGGGAAGTTTTGCAATGGCAAACACTAACTGCTTTTCGTCTGTTTATGATTTTTCAGCAATGGGAGGAGTTTTCTAGTTTAACACCGGGATCACGTCCATGGTGGGATTGTTCCAACGAAACGAGACGTTTTTAATTACAGATACAACCCCTTCAGGCTTGGCAAACTAATTGGACCATGCATCGCATCGAGTCAAGCTCGCCTTGATTGTAGTAAAGAGGAAGGCCAACGTTGGTCGGTGATGAAAAAATTGAAGAAAATTTTTCATTGGCCGAAAGTCAGCAATTAAAACAGACTTACATTGATGATTTTACAGCAAAACTGATGAAGTCTTAGCTTTATCAACTTTTCTCTCAAAACTTCATTTTTCGGTACTATTTTAGTGAAATTAAAATTGTTTAGTAACTCTTGTGCGCAAGATAAACTTTTTTCCTCGACTAAGTTCTGAAGTAAAGTTTCTTCATAACCACTGAATCTTTTGCCATAAAAAGCCTCCAAGCTATGAACAAACATTTCGGAATTTCAGCTTTTAATTCTAGGCACACGTGGGGGATTTCACTAAGAAAACTTGGAGACTCAAAGATCGAAATTTTTATCCTTTTTCCAACTCTTCCTCTTTTTTTATCCCAATTTTAATTTGTTACTTGAGCTCATCTGGGCATGACAACAAAGCTCAGCACTCTTATACATTTGCACAGTGGCAAGGGTAAACTAGGGTAGGGTTGAGCTGGACAACGGCACGAAGAGGTGCGAGACACCTTCGAATCTAATTGTTAACTGAGGCAATAAATTTTGTCAAACTCGCTATTGTCTTTTTCGACCCATTCTCACATTCGTTTAAGTGAGTGCAGTCAGCCGGGAAACACATTGAAAACTGTTTTCAAAGAAACAATATAATAACTGGAGAAATTTGTCATTCAAATACTAGTTAGGGAACCAATTTTATTAAATGGTCCGTCAAGTCAAAGCATTTTTAAAACTCTTTTGTAGAAACCCTTGATAAAGAAATAGTGATCCAAACATTCTTTCTTTTACAGTGTAAACTTTCTTGTAGAATTTACGGGAAGCATTTCAATGATTTTTCTTTGTCAATACGGTCGAAGAGTGACAAACACTTACAATTCTAAAATTTAATGTTCTTCTCTGGGTTTAAAACATTTGCACACTTGTTCCAAATCAGGTTTTTTGAAATACATTTTACTACTAAAAATTAAATGACTAAAGTATTTGTAAAATGTATCTTGATGAAATTAACATGGCCAGGTTCATCATCGTAAAAGTCGATTTCTCCTTATTTTAATTAGTTTTAATTCCGTCAACTAGTAATGACTGTTACTCGAGTACCTACATGATATTTCATGACAGTGCTCACCCTAAAATTATTCCAGTGGAAATTGGCCATAAAAGTTTAGGTACCACGCAACTTGATTTCGCAAAAGTAAGCAATTAACGACAAGTTTGAGATACAAACAAGTTCCCAGGTTTGTTTTTAATTGTTACTTTCAAATTAGAGACCCCTATAGACGAGACGCAAATTGCTTCATTGCTTTTACTCTCCCCCCAATCATTTGTCATGTCCAATATATTCAAGTTTATAACTTTGTTTTTAGTTTTTGACACAATAACTTGTCTTGAAGAAAACAAAATATGCCACCTTACTTTTTATTTTAATTCTTAACGAATCAGCGAATCAGAGATTTCAGACTCAGACCAATATCAATTTCCCATTTTCAATTTATCAAAAATATAGAAGATAAATAACATTTCAAATACTTTTTATTTCCTCAAATTTGTCTATTTTATTTACAAATTTATTTCAGCGCTAATTTAATTCATTTCTGTATAATCTTTTTTTGCCAGTGTAAGCAATATTGTCTTCCTATTTTACCACATTTGCATATGTAAATCAAGTTAAGAAACTGGTTCAATTTCTCTCTTGGTTTAGTTCTCTTTTTCTATTTGCTCTAGTCTCAATGTCTGATGATCCATCCTAAATATTTGCACGAATAGAAGGGTGAATATTAAAATTCAAAATGTCAAATTAACGTTGACTTCAGACATTTTTTACATAGAATTGACAGGCGTAAAACTAGGAAAATCTTGCAATCAACGGATGCTTTTAAGGGTGATGACTCGTGTTAGACGACGTCTGCAAAAAGCATTCAAAAGATAGATAAATATATTGAAGCTCTAAATCATTTTACAAATTTAAAAGAAGGACAAGCTAGGAAGCTTACAAAAGTACTATTTTGAACACGCTACCAACAAGTTTAATGTGCTTCATTGTAGGTGAAGTAGATGTTAAATTTACAAGCAATCACACGCCAACTATTCCAAAAATTTTGGCGCTTTCTATCTTTGATTGAGTGCTGAGCTTTTCTTTCAAAATCATAAATAGAGATTGGTTTGTTTCTTTTAGTTTCTTTTTCCAGTATCTGTTTTTTCTGCGTTGTTTAGGGCTAATGAACCTCTTTTGTGCAACTCCTTCCTTTTCGTTGTGTAGTTTGAAATCCAAGTTTTATATGTATATGAGCTGTTGCAATATTCCCCACCCCCGTGCTGAACTTTTCAGAACCGTTAGGCAAGCAAATAAACTGTAAAGGTAAAAAAGACTCATTAAACATTAAAAGGTAAAAAATTAATTGTTTACGGCATATTTAAGATTTTACACTAAATCGAACATTTGAATGAACAAAAATTTACCAACTGTTTAAATAAACTAAAATATTTGTTATTTGATTGTAATTGTTTAGTCTTGAAAATGAAGCTAAAGGTCAGCAGATCTTCCGTCAATTGATGATTCACGTGTACGAGAAAATCAAAACCATTCAGTATAATTAAAAATAATTTTTAAACAAAAAGTTAGCATATGAAAGATATTTTGAATTTATAATTTTACCTCGACTTTCGTCGCCTTCGTTTTAGTTTTGTTTCTTTTGTTATTCCATGGTTGACTAATTTCTGCTCCCAACCTTTTGCTGTCAGACGCAGAGATCTCAAACTTGCTGGCAACAAAGCCGTCATAAAAATTGGAAGATTATTGGATGCTTAATTGAAGGATGATTACTTTTAAAAAGTATTTTGGGGTATTGAAAGACCAGACTTTGTAAAATATGTAAGAAAGAAAAATAAATGAATTTAAAAAATGTCTCAAAAAAATAATTAACGAATCTTTTGAGATTGAAAAGGTCTCCTCATAAAGTTCAAAAACCAAACACTGTATTTCAAGATAAAATTTGATATCATTTAACTGATTTTGAAGTCAGTGAAAATCGCATGGCTAGAAAGTGAATAAGTTCTTGTCTTGTCCATGGTTTACATGTTTCTACCTGACTTTTCAGTTTAAAGAAAAATACAATTTTAGCTAATTTTCTCTCGTAAGTATTGTGAGCTGGTTATACTCTACTTTTTGTGTTGAATCAAAGACATTGAACGAAAGAAATAGAAGTGGTCAACCTGCTCTTCTA
>Ga0194133_10007689_pt1 | contig 12804 bp, 13 predicted proteins | sample TA2KigOf40mmetaG_FD_155448 | JGI IMG/M metagenome (GOLD analysis project Ga0194133, IMG submission 155448) | Freshwater microbial communities from Lake Tanganyika, Tanzania - TA2015055 Kigoma Offshore 40m | ecosystem: Environmental > Aquatic > Freshwater > Lake | place: Tanzania: Lake...
GCGGCTTAGGCTTCGGCCATGGCGGAGTACACCCCGATCATGTCCTCGCGCGCCGAGGGAGGCACCCCCCTGGCCGCCGCCCTCATGGCGATCGCCGAGCCCCTCGCGCCGCTGGCGGCGCGCTTCGCCGAGGCCGGCCACGAATTCGCGCTCGTCGGCGGCCCGGTGCGCGACATCATGATGGGTCGCCAGGGTGCGGCCAATGACCTCGATGTGACCACCGATGCCCGGCCGGAGGAGGTCCTGGAACTCCTGCGCGGCTGGGCCGATCACGTGTGGGACGTCGGCATCCGCTTCGGCACCGTCGGCGCGCTGCGCGGTGAGCATCGCCTGGAGATCACGACGTACCGCTCGGAGTCCTATGACCCGGAGTCGCGCAAGCCGGAGGTGGTCTTCGGTGACACCCTGGCCGGCGATCTCGGGCGCCGTGACTTCACCGTCAATGCCATGGCGGTGCGCTTGCCCAGCCTGGAGTTCGTCGACCTGCACGCGGGCATGCGCGACCTCAGCGAGGGGATCCTGCGCACGCCGATGGCACCCGAGGAGTCATTCGGTGACGACCCGCTGCGCATGATGCGCGCGGCAAGATTCGTCTCGCAACTGGGATTCACCATCGCACCCGAGGCGCTCATCGCGATACGCGACATGGCGTCACGCCTGGAGATCGTCTCCGCGGAGCGCATCCGCGATGAACTGACGAAGCTGCTCCTGGGTGCCCGCCCGCGGCAGGGACTCGCGGTGCTCGTCGACACCGGGCTCGCGGCGTACGTCCTGCCCGAGCTGCCCGCCCTGCAGTTGGAGATCGACGAGCACCATCGTCACAAGGACGTCTACGAGCACTCGCTGATTGTCATGGAGCAGGCTATCGACCTCGAGACGTCGCACGAGCCGGCGTCCGGACCCGACCTGGCCCTGCGTCTGGCGGCACTGCTCCACGACATCGGCAAGCCCAAGACGCGTCGCTTCGAAGGCGACGGCGGGGTGTCGTTCCACCATCACGAGGTCGTCGGGGCGCGCATGGTGCGCAAGCGCCTCACCGCGCTGCGCTATCCCAATGACCTCATCGATGAGGTGGCGACGCTCACCGAGCTGCACCTGCGCTTCCACGGCTACGGCACCGGAGAGTGGACCGACTCGGCGGTGCGCAGGTATGTGCGCGACGCCGGTGATCAGCTCACACGCCTGCACAAGCTGACGCGTGCAGACTCCACGACACGCAATCGCAAGCGGGCTGCAGCGCTCCAGACCGCCTACGACGGGCTCGAGGCGCGCATCGCCGAGCTCGCCGCGCTGGAGGAACTCGATGCGATCCGCCCGGATCTGGACGGCAACCAGATCATGCAGATCCTGGGCATCGGGCCCGGTCGTGAGGTCGGCGCGGCGTACAACCACCTGCTCGAGATCCGCCTGGAGCGCGGCCCGCTCGGTGAGGCAGCAGCGGAGCGAGAACTGCGCGACTGGTGGGCGTCACGCTCCTGAGCCGGCTGCTCGGCTAGGCGCTGACCGGCTCCGCAGGGGCGCGCCGGCCCGCGGCAGCCCAGACCTGGATGACCGCGAGCAGGATGAGGGCGATCACCGCTGCCCAGATCGTGCGCGCGATCGACAGGTCGTTGCCGATGACGACGATGATGCCGAAGATGACGGCCACGGCGACGCGCAGCCAGCGGGCCTGCTGCGCGACCCACGCACCCGAGGAGGTGATGGGGCCCGCCGGCACGGTTCCCGCGACATCGCTGGCGAGGTTGTTGACCGAGGCGCGCAGCTCGACGGCCCAGCGAGCGCCGCAGAGATAGAGGCCGACCACCATGATGATGATGCCGAGCAGGATCATCGAGTAGGCGCCGTTGTAGAGGAACTTCAGCAGTTGGTCGTAGAACACCTGCGACGCCTGGGCGAAGGGCGTGTTCTCGAGGGTGTTGACGAAGACGGACTGCCCGATGCCGAGGCCGATCACCAAGGCGACACCACCCACGGCTGCACCTCCGCCCGCCCACGCCGCCATGCGTGGCCTGCGGCGCGCCAGTACAACGGCCAGGACGAGCAGGAGCAGAGCGATGAAGATGAGGCTGGCCGCCACGGGCGAGGTGAAGGAGTAGATCGTGCGGATCTGGGCGAGCTGGGGGGACTCGAGCAGCACGATCTGACGGTCGGCCTGGGGCACGTTGATGTTGGCCGCGGCCCCGAAGCCGCGATCGACCAGGCCCCGCTTGACCTCGTCGATGAGCACCCCGATGTCGAGGACGACCTCATCTCCTTGGAGCGTGACAGGGCCGGAATCGTTGCCCTCGAGGATCGCCATGATGCTCTTTTGCGCCGCGACGTTGGCGAGGTCCCAGAGCTCGCGGAATTGATCGGATCGGACGAGCCGATCGACGACCTGGGCGATGAGGGAGTCGACAGCACCGGACACGATGGGGACGAGCGCCTTGAGCGCGGGGTACTCCTCGATGAGCCCGGCGAAGACCTGGTTGACGAGCGCCTCGGGATCGACCTGCTCCTCGATCTTGTCGGTGATGAAGGTCGAGATCGAGTCCTGCACCTGCTCGCTGTAGGCCAGCGGGCCCATGGTCTCGAGGTAGCGCTCCGAGTCGGTCACTGTGCGATGACCCCAGTAGGTCACCGTGCCGAGCGGCAGCAGCCCGAGCCCGAGGACCAGCGCGATGACGGCGGCGATGGAGCGTACGCCGATGTGGCGCTTGGCGGGGGCGGGTGGCTGTGCTGCCCCGGACGGTGCTGCGGTCTCGGTCACGCCGGCAGCCTAGCCCCCTGCCAGCCGGCGCTCGCGGGCTTTGGGGCCGATCCCGTGGTACCACGCCGCATTGCCCGCGATGACGAGCCCGACCATGACCGTGGCCACGGGGGCGATGCCGGACTCCGGACTGGTGAAGGCCACAGCCACGACGCCCAGGACGAGTGCGATGTTGACACCGACGTCGAAGAGCGCGAAGACCCGACCGAGGTAGTCATCGTCGATCTCGCGCTGGATCAGGGTGTCGCACGCGACCTTCGACGCCTGATTGGCGAAGCCGAGCGACAGAGCCGCGATGATCAACGGCCAAAGAGCAGGGAGATACATCCCGGCGAGTGTCCCGAAGGCGACCAGGGGCGCGGCCTGCGCGACAGCCACAACGGTCCATGGGACGTAGCCCATGCGGCGCACGCGACCGGGCGTGACGATCGCGCCGAGCAGCGCGCCCAGGCCGGCCGCCGCGGTGACGAAGGCGAACTGCCCGAGGGCCGCGTCGGGATCGCCCACGGAGTTGAGCGTGTTGCGCAGCAGCAGGAGAGCGAGCACGGTGAGCGCGCCGAAGGCCAGGCGTTGGATGATGACGACGAGGACGGCGCGACCGGCTACCGGATGCGTCGCGAGCTGCCGGAAACCCTCGCCGAGTCCCTGGAGGACGCCGAGCACGGAGTTGCGCACCGTGTCCTCGTCGGGTCCCAGTCGGTCCTTCGCCATGCGGGTCGCCAGGAGGGCGGCGACGACGTACGCCGCGATCGCACTGGCGAGCACGATGACGCTGCCGGTGTCGCCACCGCCGGCCACCGCGCGGATGACCACGCCGGCGAGGCCGCCCGCGACGACCGCCATGGTGCCGGCCGTCGGCGAGAGGGCGTTGGCGGTGACGAGCAGAGGCCCGTCGACGACGTGCGGCAGCGACGCCGCGAGCCCGGCGAGTACGAATCTCGCGACGCCGAGCACGAGCAGCACGCTGACGGCGAGGTCGAGCCCGTCGTGGCGCATCCACACGAGCACGGCGACCCCGATGACGAGCGCTCCGCGCAGGAGGTTGGCGTAGACCAGCACCTGCTGGCGCCGCCACTCATCGAGGAAGACACCCGCGAAGGGTCCGATGAGCGAGTAGGGCAGGAAGAGCACGGCGAAGGCACCCGCCACCGATGCGGCCGTCGGCTGGCGCTCAGGGGAGAAGAGCACGAAGGTCGCGAGCGCCGCCTGCAGCAGGCCATCGCCGAACTGTCCGGCCAGGCGGACGGAGAAGAGCCGCCGGAAGTCACGGACGGCGAGGACAGCGCGCAGATTGCCCAGTGCCGCCACGGGTAGAGGCTATGCCTGGTTGAACTCGTCGGGGTTGGGGCCGGTACGCCGACCCGACTCCAGCGTGGCGATGGCGGCCATGTCGGCGTCGTCGAGCACGAAGTCGAAGACGTCGATGTTCTGCTGGATGCGCGCGGGTGTGACCGACTTCGGCAGCACGATGTTGCCGAGTTGCAGGCTCCAGCGCACCATCACCTGGGCCGGTGTCTTGCCGTGCTTCGCCGCGACCTCGCCGATGACCGGGTTGTCGATGAGCTGGCCGGACCCGAGCGGGCTCCACGCCTCGGTCGTGATGCCGAGGCGGGCGTCGATGTCGCGCAACTGCGTCTGCGGCAGCCAGGGATGCATTTCGATCTGGTTGATGGCGGGGATGACACCGGTCTCGTCGATGATCTTGCGTAGGTGGGCCTCGTGGAAGTTGGAGACGCCGATGGAGCGGGCGCGGCCCTCCTCGCGCAGGCGGATGAGCGCACGCCACGAGTCGAGGTAGAGATCGCGAGCCGGGGTGGGCCAGTGGACGAGGTAGAGGTCGACCTCATCGATGCCGAGGAGCCCCGTGCTCGTGTCGAAGGCGCGCAGGGTCTGGTCGTAGCCCTGGTCGGTGTTCCACACCTTGGTGGTGACGAAGATGTCGTCGCGGTCCAGGCCGCTGCGTCGCAGCGCCTCGCCGACGCCGCGCTCGTTCTCGTAGACGCACGCCGTGTCGATGTGCCGGTAGCCCGCCTCGAGCGCCGTGAGGGTCGCGTCGACGACGACATCGTCGGGCACCTGCCAGACACCGAATCCGATCACGGGGATCGAGCGTCCGTCGTTCATCTCGACGAGTGGGGCGAAGGCCATGATGACTCCCGGGGGTGCGGCGAAGGCGTTAGTCTCGCAGGATTCGCCGTGCCGCACGACCCGACCTACAGTCTTCGGGTGTCCATCTCCGACCGTCCGCTCACGCAGCCGCACCCCTCACGGCTATCGCCATCGCACCCGGCGCGCGGTCACATCCTGGCCGCCCACGAGTCTGCGATGGCCGCGGGCGAGCCCGGATACGCCGACCCGGTGACCGGCTTCTACGTGATGACCGCGCAGACCCATGCCCAGCGCGGCTTCTGCTGCGACAACGGCTGCCGGCACTGCCCCTACCTTGACTGACCCACCGGCAGACGGTGCGGGCGTCCACAGGGATCGCGCGCATCACCCGCCACTCTGACCTAGGGTGGCGTCCATGGCCGAGCCCCGATCCACGCAGCCGCGAGGCGCGCGCGTGCGGGGCGAGCGCGGCAGGCCCAAGCCTGAGCGCGCAGCGCCGGAGGAGGTCGACGATCCGGCGGCCCCTCGGCGCGTGGTCAACTACGCCCTGCAGCGGCGCTCGGTGCTCCGCGGGCTCTACGGCGGACAGGCCTTCAACGGGTTCGACATCTGCGACGCCGATCCCTATCTCCTGCGCGCCGCGCGCTTCCACGGCGTGGTGACGCAGGATCCGTGCCCGGTCTGCCGGGTGACGGAAGGCGCCGAGACGCTCACTCACGTCACCTATGTCTATGGCGATCAGCTCGGTCACATCGCCGGCTCGGCTATCGACCCTGCTCGCCTGCCGGATATGGCCCAGGACTACGGCGAATTCCGCGTCTACGTCGTCGAGGTGTGCCCGGCGTGCCACTGGAACCATCTGGTCACGAGCTACGTGCTCGGCGACGGCCGGCCTCGCAAGGCTCCAGCCAAGCCGCGCGACCTGCTCGACTGAGGGTTCTGTGGTCGAGATGTGCCACCCGGTGGCACTTTCCGACCACAGAACGGTGACTAGGTCGAGGCCGGCACCTTCTGGTCTTCCTCCTCTTCATCGCGCCGTCGGTCGGCGGGCAGCCCGAACGAAGCGAGAAGGCCGATCACCATGGCTCCGCCGGCGAACGCCGCCATGATCTGCACCGCGCGCGTGTAGGACTGCTTCGCCTCATTGGCGACATCGGACATTCCGGGCTGCTGCTCCAGCGGGATGATCGCCTCGCCCGAAGTGTCGACGACCTCATCGACGATCTGGGTGCGCTGCTCCTCGGAGATCTGCGGCTGATTGACCGCGAGGTCGTTGCTCAGCGCGAGGCCGAGCGACACGAAGAGCACGGTGCCGAGCATCGCGGAGCCCAGGGTGGATCCGACCTGGCGCAGCGTCGAGGTCACGGACGATGCACCACCCGAGCGCTGCGGCGGCACGTCGGAGAGGATGACGTTGGTCAGCTGGGCGCTGTCAAAGCCCACCCCGATGCCGTAGACGAAGAGCGGGATTGCCATCCACCACGCGGACCGGTCCACGCTGATGGTCAGCATCACTCCGATGATGCCGACGATCTCCAACACCATGCCCAGGCGTACGACGCGCGTCGATCCCAGGGCTGCCGACACATGCCGGGCCGCACCGCCGGCTAGCACCGCGCCGATGCCGAGGATGGCCAGCAGCGCACCGGTCTGCAGAGCACTGAAGCCCTGCACCGACTGCAGCCACAGCGGCAGCGCGAAGAGCACTCCGAATTCGCCGAGTGACACGAGAGTTGCCACGACGTTGCCATAGCCGTAGCGGCGGATGCGGAAGAGCGACAGGTCCATGAGCACGCTCTTGCCCGCCTTGGCCCGCCGCGATTGCGACACGAGGAAGACGGCGATCAGGAGTGCACCGATCGCAAGTGCGATGGGCACGGGTGACAGGTCGCCGGCCGTCAGCGCGATGGGGCCCAGATCCCAGGTCGTGATGAGTGTCCACCAGCCAAGTGCCTGGCCCTCGATGAGGCCGAAGACGATCAGCCCGAGGCCGACCGACGACGTGATGACGCCGCCCACATCGAGCCTGCGCCGATCCTCCCCTTTGGACTCGACGATGACGAACCACACCATGACGAGGCTGATGAGCCCGAGGGGCACATTGATGTAGAACGCCCATCTCCAGGAGGCGACGTCGGCGAGCCACCCGCCGAGCAGGGGTCCGAAGGCCGCCATGCCACCGAAGACCGCGCCCCACAGGCCGAAGGCCGCGGCACGCATCGGCCCCCGGAAGTTGACGTTGATGATCGCCATCGATGTCGGCAGCATCATCGCGCCGCCTACGGCCTCGCCCGCGCGGGCGAGGATGAGCATGTCACCGCTTTGGGCAGCGCCGGCGAGCAGATTGAAGGCGATGAAGATCGCGGTGCCGAGCATGAACATCCGCTTGCGGCCGATGCGATCTGACAGCACCCCGAAGGTGATGAGCAGTGCCGCGAAGACCAGCGAGTAGATTGATGTCACCCACAGCACCGATGTCCGGTCGATGCTCAGGTCCTGCACGATCGTGGGGATCAGGACGTTGACGATGCTGCCCTCAAGCACGATGAGGGATACGCCGAGCAGGAGCGCGACAAGCGCGAGCCACGGCCGCGCCTGGGTCCCCGCTTCGGGGGCCTGTAACTGCTTGGTCATCACTGCCCCCATCTCTGATCACGCGCGATCGCGGGGCGACGCTACCGCGCCCCCACCCCCCTCCTGGCTGGTCCGGGCTCCCAGGGCGTGGAACGCATGCGATCGATCGGCGTCCCATCGCGGCGTGCCGTTGCCTCTGGGGCCCCTGGGACGCGTGATCATGGAAGGCCGCCGATCTCGGGGGTCGAGCGAGGAGGAGCAGCGTGGCAGGCAGTCGGCACGCCAAGGGCTCGTCGCGGCCAGCCGCACAAGCTGAGGAGCCCCGGCGCAAGCGGCGCTGGATCCGCGGCACCTTCCTCACCCTGCTCTTCCTCGGGCTCCTCGGCGCCGGTGCATTCGCGGCCGCCGTCATCCTCACCCCGGTGCCCGACCCCAACGACGTGGCGCGCACCGAGGCGACCGTCGTCTACTACTCCGACGGCACGACCGAGATCGGCCGTCTCGGCGACTCCACGCGACGCAGTGTCGCCCTGGCTGACATCCCCCTCGACGTGCAGCGCGCGGTGCTCGCGGCCGAGGACCGCGAGTTCTACAACCACGGCGGCTTCTCACCCGTCGGCATCGGGCGCGCGGTCTACAACAACGTCACCGGAGGCTCGCTGCAGGGTGGCTCCACGATCACCCAGCAGTACGCCAAGAACGCCTACCTCACCTCGGAGCGATCCTTCGTGCGCAAGGCCCGCGAGCTCATCCTTAGCGTCAAGCTCGAGGCGACCGTCGGCAAGGACCAGATCCTCGGCGACTACCTCAACACGATCTACTTCGGCCGCGGTGCCTACGGAGTGCAGTCGGCATCACTGGCCTACTTCGGCGTCCCGGTGTCGGAGCTCAACTACGAGCAGGGCGCCGTGCTCGCCTCGCTCATCAAGGCGCCGAGCTTCTACGCTGACAACCGCAAGGAGCTCAAGGCCCGCTGGAGATACGTCATCGACTCCATGGCGCAGGTCGGCTGGATCACCCCGCAGCAGCTCGACAACGCGCGCTTCCCCGAGATCATCAAGCCGGCCAACACCAATCGGCTCGGTGGCCAGGTGGGCTACCTCCTCGAGGCCGTCAAGGCGGACCTGCGCACACTCGGCTACACCGACCAGGAGATCGAGGCGGGCGGGCTGCGCATCGTCACCACCTTCGACAAGGACGCACAGGCGGCAGCGGTCGCCGCCGTCGAGGCGGTCGGTCCGACCGAGGGCACCGAGGGCCTGCGCATCGGCCTTGTCGCCGTGCGTCCGGGCACCGGCGAGGTCGTGGCGATGTACGGCGGACGCGACTACGTCACCGACCCGATCAACAACGCGACGCGTGCCTTCGCGCAGGGCGGTTCGACGTTCAAGCCGTTTGCGCTCACCGCCGCGGTCGAGGCAGGCATCGGCCTCGACTCGATCTGGGACGGCAACTCCCCCGCGGAGATCCAGGGCTACTCCGTGCGCAACTACGGCGACACCTCCTTCGGCGAGGTCGACCTGCGCACGGCGACCGCCGCATCCATCAACACGGCGTACGTCGCGATCGAGGATCAGGTCGGCGTCGACAACGTCGCTGACGCGGCCTACCGCCTGGGCCTGCCCGTCGACACCCCGGGTCAGTCGCCCGACACGCTCGACCTGACGTTCGTGCTCGGCACGGCCTCGCCGTCCGGCCTGGCCATGGCCAACTCCTATGCCACGCTCGCCGCCCGCGGGCAGCGCTCCGCGACGACCACGGTCAAGGAGGTCTACGGCACCAACGGCGGCCTGCAGCACGCGTGGGATCCCACGCGCGAGCAGGTCGTGGCGAGTGAGGTCACCGACACGGTGACGTCGGCCCTGCAGTCGGTGATCGCGGGCGGCACGGCGACCGGCGCGCAGATGCTCGGCCGCCCCGCCGCGGGCAAGACGGGCACGAGCAATGAAAACAAGTCGATGTGGTTCGTCGGCTACACCCCGCAGCTGTCGACCGCCGTGCTCATGGCCAAGGAGGACGCGCAGGGGATTCCCGTCTCATTGGACGGCATCGGCGGCGGTGCACCTGCCTACGGCGGCGGGGGCTACACCGTCGCCATCTGGACGGCCTTCATGCAGGCCGCGCTCGCCGAGCTGCCGGTCGCCGACTTCGTGACGCCCGCCGTCGTGCCGACACCTCAGCCCACGAGCGAGTCACCGTCGCCGACCGAGAGCCCGACGGAGTCGCCGACACCCGAGCCCTCTCCGACGCCTACGCCGGAGCCCACTCCGGAGCCGACCGTGTCCGGGGACCCGCAGTAGGAGAGACGTACCCTGGGGTCTCGACGAAGGGATACCGACATGCCCAAACTCATCTCCAGCCCCGTGTGGAAGAACGAGCCCGACAAGCACGACTACCCCGCGGCGGCGAACTACCTCAGCCTCATCGCTGACCAGGGCGTGGTCGACGACATCGTGGCGCGACTCAAGAAGGCGCCCATCGCGACATACAAGGCCAAGGACATCCTGCGCGCCTCATGTCTGCCACTGCTGCCGGTGACCGATCTCCACGTGGCTGTGGACCTGGCCAAGGTGGCCCAGGGCGTCAAGCTCTCCCCCGTCCTGCTGGTGCGCGGCGGCATGGAGGCCGGGGTGCCGGCCACCATCGCCGACGGCTATCACCGCGTCTGCGCGAGCTACTACCTCGGCGACAACACCGACATCCCCGCGCGCATCGTCGACCTGCCGACCCAGCTCGACCCCGCGCCCGCACCGATCCGGGCCAAGAAGCGGAAGTAGCGCGCGCATGAGCGATGGGCCACAGCCCGACATCGTCCTGCCCACGCGCGAGGACCCTGTCGTGCGCGCGTCCACGCCGCTCATCGGTGGTGCGGTCGGGCGCTTCGCCGCGATTGGCGCTGCGACCTGGTGGACGCCGGTGCGGGTGCTCATCCTCATGGGGGCGCTCGCGTGGATGCTCGGCGGGGTGCTCGACTTGTCGTGCATGTCCAACTCCTGGGCGAGCCCGGACAACTACGAGGCGCTCTGCTATTCCGACATCCCGCCGCTCTACGGCGGACGCGGCTTCGCCGACGGCTACCTTCCCTATTTCGAGCTCGCCCCGGGCGGGCGCTATCTCGAATACCCGGTGCTCACCGGAGTCTTCATGCAGATCGCCGCGTGGATCACCGGGATAGTCATCGCCATCGTGCCCGGTGTGGCGCCCGCGCTCACTTTCTTCGTCGTCAACGCCATCCTGCTCTTCCCGTTCTTCCTGCTCGCGATCGTCGCGAGCGCTCGGATCGTGAGGGCGCGGCCGTGGGACGCGGCGATGATCGCGCTCGCGCCGACGATCATCCTGGCGGGCCTGATCAACTGGGATCTCATCCCCGTCGGACTCACGATGGGCGCGATCCTGCTGTGGGCGCGGCGCATGCCGGCGTGGGCTGGAGTGGTGCTCGGCCTGGCGATCGCGGCGAAATTCTTCCCCGTCATCCTGCTCGGACCGTGGCTGCTGCTGTGCCTGCGCGCGGGCCGCATGCGCGACTTCGGCAAGCTCATCCTCGGTGCTGCGGCCGCATGGCTCGTTGTCAACCTGCCCTTCATGATCGGCAATCTCGAGGGCTGGCGTCACTTCTACGAGTTCAGTAGCACGCGCGGCATGGACTGGGGCTCGGTCTGGTATGCCATCACGCTCTGGGGCGTGCCTGGAGTGCCCGCCGACATGCTCAATGCCGTCGCGATGGGCACCTTCCTCGTGCTGTGCCTGGGCATCGCGGTGCTGATCCTCTTCGCGCCCCAGCGCCCGCGGCTCATCCCGATGCTCTTCCTCGTCGTTGCGGCATTCGCGGTGACCAACAAGGTCTACTCGCCGCAATTCGTCATCTGGCTGGTGCCGCTCGCCGCGCTCGCGCGGCCGAAGTGGCGTGACTTCCTCATCTGGCAGGCGGCCGAGGTGAGCTACTTCATCGCCATCTGGTGGTACCTCGCCGGGTACGGCATCGAGGACGCCAAGGGGATGACCCCGCAGTGGTACGCGTTCTTCACGTTCGTGCACGTCGTGGCGACGGTGTGGTACGCCGGCCTGATCGTGCGCGATGCGCTGCAGCCTGAGGATGACATCGTGCGTCAGGACGGCGTGCCTGCGGACGAGGACGACCCGGGTGGCGGCTGCTTGGACGGCGCTCCGGACGTGCTGCCGTGGCTGAAGGATCGTCCTTCGGTCAACCTCGCGCCGGAGCCCGCACCCGCATCATCGGCTTAGCCGCCCCTCCTGCGCCCGTAAACGACGCTAACTCGCCCGTTAGCGTCGTTTACGGGCGCAGGACGTGCGTGGTCGGTTGATTCTCCCGGGGCAACCGAGCCCGTCTGAGGGGACGGGTGTGCAGACGGTGGCGGCGGACGGCACGTTCGCGTGGGGCCGGAAGACGGGGAAGAAGACGTATGTCTACTTCCAGCATGGGACGACCCGATCCAACACCGTCGTCATCCCCGCCAGATAGCGAAGGCGGAGATAACCGACTACTAGTCGCCAAAGCGACGGGCCTTGCGCGACAGTAGTCGGGTGACTCCCGCGGCGCCCCGCACCGTGCTCCTCGTCGAGGACCATGCGATGACGCGCGCGCTGGTGCAGCGGTCGCTGGAGGACGACGGATTCGTCGTCACGGCGGTCGACAGCGCGCGGGGCGCGATCAGGGCCTTCGACGACGTCGACCCCGACGTGCTCGTCGCCGATATCAACCTCGGTGCGGGCCCCAACGGGGTCGAGCTCGCCACGATCCTGCGCGCCCACGCGCCCTAACTCGGCGTCGTCTTCCTCACCAATCACACCTCACTCGACCCCGTCGAGGGAGTGGCACCGCCGGACAACGTCGCCTTCGTGCACAAGGGATCGGTCGCAGACCCCAGCGAGTTGCGCCGCGCCATCGAGGCTGCCCTCAGCGACTCGCGCGAAGGGCTCGTCATCAGCTCGCGCAGTGATGACGATCGACTGAGCCAGCTCTCACCCGTGCAGATGTCGGTGCTGCGGCAGATCGCTGAGGGTTGGAGCAACGCCGAGATCGCGCAGCAGCGCGGGACGACGACCCGCTCCGTGGAGCGACTCATCTCGCGCACCTTCGATGCGCTCGGAGTCGGCGATGACGACAAGCACAGCGTGCGCGTCGAGGCGGCGCGGATCTACTGCCAGGCCTTCGGAGTGCCCGACCGGCCCATCCCCTCCGGTGGCACCGCGTGAGCATGCCGCGCTGGTGGACGCGCATAGGCGGCCCCAAGGCGATCACCATCTGGTCGTGGTGGATCACCCTTCCGCTCGCGATCCTCATCAGCATCACCGGGGCACGTCAGATCGGCATGCCGCTCCTGCCCTGGATCGCGCTCGTCGTGGGCGTGCAG
>Ga0194133_10007694_pt1 | contig 12795 bp, 2 predicted proteins | sample TA2KigOf40mmetaG_FD_155448 | JGI IMG/M metagenome (GOLD analysis project Ga0194133, IMG submission 155448) | Freshwater microbial communities from Lake Tanganyika, Tanzania - TA2015055 Kigoma Offshore 40m | ecosystem: Environmental > Aquatic > Freshwater > Lake | place: Tanzania: Lake Tanganyika...
TTTTTTCTTGAAAGATTTTATTTGGCTTCGTGATGATGACAAAAAGCTTTGTTGAACTTTAAGCCTAATCTTGAGGGGATTTCAGGAACACAGGCTTAAAATTACTTCAGATTCTGAGCAATTTGTGACCATAATAATTAGTTACATACTTTGGATTCAATCCCTGACAAACCAAGTTAAAAAATACAAAAATAAAGGACTCACCTAAAAAAGTATTAAATACAGTAGCTGAGCGGCTATTTATAAAGTTTATAAAAAGAAAATCAATACACTTACCCAAATTAACTAAACATAATATATTTTCAGATTAAGTTTCTCTTTTCTCACTCATGGTTTATTTGAAAAATATTCAATGAATTTTGATGCAGATATAACAAATTTTCTTTCTTTTTCACATGAGTGAGATAATTTTTCATAGAAACAAAGAGCTGTTATTTTCTTGCATCTAATCAAGATAGTGAATTTTCTTGTGAAAGTCACAATTTATCTTAGCTCTCAAAACTTGAATTCAAGAAGCTCAGTAGGTAAATAATTTTATAAGAAGATGTAGAAATTACATCTTGCATTTTGTTACAATGTGGGTTGAAAAAGGACAATTAAACAAAATGAAGACAGTTTTACTTGATTTGAAACAGAAAAGAAGAAGTTAAACCCAGGGTTAAAGTCTACATAAGAAAAATTTAGTTTTGCCATTGGTTTTGAATGCAAAAGATTTTCAATTGAATTCTAAAAAATGCACAAGCCTGGTCAGAATCCTTGAGAGATGTACTGAGATTGAAATTAACCCCTAATTGTGTGTCTGATACATTTAACTTTCACAGTTGACGTCTAAAGTTCAAAATACTGTCAACTTTTATTTGGTTGCTCCGATCGATCTTCTCACCTATTATCTCAATTTCTCTTTTGGATTAAGAAAGAGTAATCACATTTAAAAATTAGCAAAATTAATCTTTGAATTACTCTCATTGTTTCTCAAGAGTTATTTATTGGTAATTTACCAATTCATTCAGGACTTTTTATAGACTGAATTTCAGGTCACTTTTGCTCCAAAAATTTTCTGTGGTGTGAAAATATCTATGTGCTTGAATTTTTAAAGCTAAGATTTTATTGCAATATATTAAAGATGCAGATTGTCAATTTAAAGTTTCTAAAAAGGACTAGAAATGACCAATATGACTTTGAAAAACTAACTAAAAGCTAATACAGAACGGTTTATTAAATCCATCAGATTACTTTTCAGAAAAAAAGAGTCTAAAAATAAGGTAAGCCTTCTGAGCTAGGGGCAAAAAGGCTAAGTTAATTCTAGTAGCAGCAATTCACACAATCTATATATATAAAAATGGGCGTACAGATGTTTGTTTGTGTGTCTGTCTGTTGGTATGGGGAGGGCTAATGAAAATCCAACCCCCTGCACCGATCTTAATGAAATTTTGTACCCACATCCACACCTGTCCAAGAAAGGTTTTGGAAAAGGTTTGACCCCCTCCCCCTTGGGTCTGGAGGACCTAAAACACTAAAAGCTGGAGGACACATTGTTGAAAACTATTTACGAAACAAAACATGTTCAGCAGGTTGCAAATTATCCCAGGCAGCGCCGGGTACCTCAGTTGGCAGAATATATACATACAATGGCAGAGGTTTCTTTGCTATGAAGTGGTACCTTTTATGGGAAATTTGATGTTAAAATTTAGAAAAAGTTTCAATCCATTCAATTTTATTGGAATGAAATCATAATCTTAAGAAAATGGGATAAGCAAAAAGAACTTAACTGTCTCTATAATAGGCTAAATGCATATTGAGATACTAGTTATAGCAACTCTAATCACCCTGAAAGGAGTCTTGAATAAAGAATTTTGCAGTTTTTTTAAATTCAGTTAAAGACAAGGTTTTTATTTTCGGATTTGAAGGAGAATCAATTTATCCTACTTTTAAAAGAAAGAGTCTAAAATTTTATTATAATAAAATATTTAAAACACTTTGAATTTGTCTGTGTAATCTTCAAGTTTGAACACAGGACTTGGCCTCTCTGTTGTCAGGTCTTCATTATTTTTAACTTGTTTTGGTTTCTCCAACCAAAAAGATCCAAATATACCAAGATCTATTTTGGGTGAACCATCTGAGCCTGCAGTAGTTGAAAGGACAATTGTTTTTCCATTTGTTGATGTACTGGAAGAGAGTTCTGATGAAGTAGTCGTTGGCTGGGTTGTTGTTTTTGCTGTGCTTGAGGATGTTGATTCCTGGACAAAAGTAATAGGGGCAAGACCAACTATTGGATTATTTAAAGTAAAAGGTGTAGAAGTTTCAATTTCTGCATCAGGTAAAATAGTTTGATTTGTTTCAGATTCTTCAATTTCGCCTGGACTTGCTGAAGATGTTTCTGTACTATCCCCAAATGGATTGTCAAGTGTCTTTTTCAAGATTGTTGACTTCTGGGTTGTCAAAGGAGGTGGGTCGCTCGGATCTGTAACCTTTTCTTCATCAGAAAAAGTATTCAAATTCACCTAAAAATAGAAAAGACTAAAAACCAAATTAAAAGTTGAATTAAATTATTATTGTGCCTTAATTTTTCTCCTGCCATGCCTATTTATATGGGGTAAAGGTGTTGGCAAAAATCTGGCCTCATCCTCACGCTGGTTTACAATCGGAAGATTGTCCAAAAGAACTAAATTTGATTTTAATTCTTAACTAAACTTTTGGTGCTTTAAATCAAAATCGAAAAAATCTAACCTTTATGAGATCTTGAAGTCTCCTGAAGCTTAACAGACTCGTCATCAGGCTTAACTTCAAAGAAAAATAAGTCATCCTCATCCTGTTTAGAGAAGAAATGGGATGCCTCAACATACCTTCTTGAAAACTTATCAAAATAAATAATGTCAAACCTCTGAGCTCTTTATGCCAACCTTTTAATGAAGCAAAATGACAGACATTAACGAAGACTAGTAGAAACTTGAAAGAGTAAAATGATATAGCAGCATGCACAATTATTGAGTGTATTTTAGACTCCAAATCTCAAAAGTCATTACAAACAATTCTTTCTATATCTATCCTATAAAATAAATCATATAAATCTAATTAAATATTACTATCTTTTAAATTTAATAATCTTAAGGGAAAGCATTTAAAATCCCACAAATTAACGAAGCCTTGCTAAGCAGATTCAAAGTAGCTATTTACAAGAAGCATGCTTTTTATGATAAAAAGTAAAAAAATAAAAAGACACATCCTGAAATAAATAAGAAGACATGCACAACTAAGAAAATTTTATTTATTTCCTTTGTAAAAATACCTAACTAGTTTAGTTGAGGAAAGTTGTAAAAAAAGGTGTATCTATGAAGGCATATTTCTGAAAACAAAATTGCATTTATGTGCACTATTGTAGTTCAAAGTACATATCACAGCTACACAAATCTATTTAAGTGAATCAAGGGATAGATTTTCTTTGTCAACTGGAGTCATTGTTGTTACCCCAAAATCTGTATCGCCCAAAGTTGTCTCATCATCATTCTCTTCTGCTGCAAGAGGCAAATTTAAGTTTGCTGGAGTTGCCTCTGATCTGAAAGAGGATTTAAAAACATAGTTAGTTTTTTAAATATAAATTGTGAAATCTTAAGTCAGGTTTGCAATAGAGGTATAATAATAATATTGTGCAGTTTAGACTATGGCGATGTTAATGCGCAATCAACATCTTTATCAAGAGTCCCGCCATATAAGTCTATGGTCACTGCAGATTACTATTACCCTGAATTGAGATTGCCTAGTTGATTTTTTTTGCAATCCGGGGCTAAAAAATTGCTGGTATGGGCTGCTGGGGATTGAACCCACAATCTTAGATCTTTGTTCTCAGTCAGGTGCCTATGACCTCTCAGCCATGGCGACCCCTTGTAGCCTAATGGTTACTACTGTTAAACAGGTATGAAGGGGTTTTCTGGATGTTCTTTGATTTGAGGCAAAGGCAACCTTTGACCCGGCCTGGACTGCCAAGACCACCAAAGGCACAGTAGAATATGAGTCTTCAATGACTAGATTGATTGAGAAGCTGCTCACCTCAGTCGACTCCACTATTTTGTCAAAAGTCAACTTACAGTGAAAGGTACATTTACATCAAATTATTGATGAAAATAAGAAGATCATGGGTTCAAATCCGAACACCTCCTAACAAGAAACTTTAACCCAGGATGGTACAAAAATACCAAAAGACATTGAATATAAATGAGTTCAAGCAACAAACTAGTGTGTGTCTAAGATATTTTATTTTGCAAGAGTTGCTTAAAATTGAATTTAGACAAATATTTACTTACTTAATGCTTAATTTTGGTGAAGGCAGTAAAGTTGTTTGTTCAGTCTTAGCAGAGTCCCCTCCAGTAATAATAAACTCACCGTCAGGATCATCAAAAAAATCTTGGTAGTCATCGAGTAAAGATCTAAAAAGATTTTGTGAAAGCAAGTAACTGAGAGAAAAATGAGATAAAAATAAGGGAGAACATACTCTGGGTCATCATCAAAACCATCCACATCCCCTGGCTCTGTGGTGGTGGTGGTCTTTGGTGTTGTAGTTGTTTGCCTACTAGTTTTTTTCTTGGCTGTCTTAGGTGGCTGAGTGGTTTCTTTTACTTCGATGTCAAACACTTCCTCAGGTTTTCTGAAGGGTGTTTTCAATGCTGCTTGGAACAAAGGGTTCTTTTCGCCAAGAGGGAAATTGCTTGAATCCTGTTACAACATTTTTTTTAATGAACTCATTTGATTAACATGGGACATTAAAAATTCCCCTACTGCTAATGACAAGTCATCAATATCTAAGGGTGGCAATCCGTTACAAGCTTCAGCTGACCAAAATCTACCATCCTTGGGTGACCAGGTTGTATCTGGATAGCAGCCTGAAATCGGATTTCCTGGATCTCTGATATTTTCCAAGAAGCACCATACAGGGTTGACCCCATCTGCCTCATCATTGTCAACACTGAAACACATAATTGGATACATTTTCATCACAAATCTTTTTCTACTTAAGCTGGCAGATTTTAATTTGGGTTTTTACCCTGTGCAGTTTCCTCTTATTGATCCATCTTCATCTATCTCAATAGAATCTTCACCTGACGCACATCTGTTGTGATAGGGACCATTTTTATATAGGTTAAAAAAATTATGCTGAAGAAAACATACCTGCAAGTATTAACATATTGCCTCCTCCTTTTGGAATTGTCTCCAGCACAGAGTGGAGCTGGAAACAAATCTGGGGAAAAATGAAAATCTCTTAAGGCAATATTTACAACTATTTAATGTAGTTTACCGTAAGTTAATAGTTCAGGATCTTAAATCATATTTAAACTTAGCAGATCAATTATTTACCCCAGTTTAAGTTTTTAATGAACAAAAACAAGCTGATAATTGATACTTTTGTAAATAGTTACCTTCAGTTTTGTCCAACAACCTGTAAGGTGGTGCCCCATGCCAGTTGGGGATAGCCCCTGGCACATTTGGATTGATACACTTACCAATTAAAATTGAGAATCTTCTATCATCGCATGGATGCCCTAGAGAAAATCAGAATAGAAAATAACTTCATTCAAGATCATTTTTTGTAAGATAAGAAAGCCTAAAATTAGTTTACAAACATTTTGCTCCTACAATTTTAATCTTGTCTCAAGAATTACTTACTTGCCCCAGGGCATCCTTCGTCACAGTCACCCCACTTTCCATCGATGACTGTTTTATTGTCATAAACTTCTGTGGCACACCAAGCAGTTCCAGACTCTAGCGCATCCACAGTTGTGCATCGGTCATAAACCTCACCCTGAAAGTTTGATAGATTTTGACATATTAGCAAATTATTGAAAAAGGTACCAGTTTCAGTACCTGATATTCAAATGGAAACAAACATGGTTCAGGATTTGATCCTATGGTTTTACAACCCGCTGAAATTTGAATATATTCATTAAGTTTATTTGTCAATCAACCAAGTTTTAAAGCTATTTGACTCACTGCATGTCTTCAAACAAGCAAGTCCTTGGGCACATTTACCATTTGAGGAGCTTGCTCCCCCACATGGTTGGAGCTCTAGAAAGATTGTTTTAGTTACTTTCTCATTCCAAAAAAGCGTTGTTCCAGGCAAGGAAAATTCTGCTCTTTGATATTACATCTCAAAACTAACCTTTTTTTCTATTCATTTTAGCTAAGAAGAGTACCAGCAAACACTTGGTGATATTTGAATCAAAAATCAAATCATCAAATGTGGAAAATTTTCAAATTTGGGTTTTTTACCATTGGATATGTGAAGATCATTTTTTTACAGGAAAATTTAATCTTTCAGACTACTGGTTATTAGTATTATACAAGTTTGTTACAGAAAGAAGTTACCTGATTTTGCACAAGTGAGACAACAACCACATTCATCAAAAGTGTACTGAAAATCATCAACAAAGACCTTTTTAGATGAGAATTGGTTATATGAAACAAAGTTACTTTATTGCGTTGAATAACAACCTTGACATTTTATGTTTTGCCAACAAAGAAAAATCTATTTCTGACCCTATTCACCCTCAAACATAAAGATTTTTTAACACTTTAGCTTGAAAAATATTATCATATTAACAATTTACAAATATGTGTTCACAATTGATTACTCTTGGTTTCATTTTGCATTGGAAAATAAATTAAGCATGTACAAAAAGTGTGGATATTATTGATTTATTCATAAGATGTATTATTTTCAAAAAAATGTCATTAATAAATTCAGTTCCCTGCAATCAAGTTAAATAGCTTTTGAGTGTTTCTTTTAAATCAATAAGAGAATTTTTAAATTTGTGAAGACATTGACAAATTTTATTGCATACTAGCTGAGGTACCCGGCGCTGCATCTTAAAAATGTGTCCTTCAGCTTTTAGGGTTTCAAGCCCCCCAGGCCCAGGGTGGAGGGGGCGGGGTCAAACCTATACCAAAACCTTCCTTGGACAGGTGGGGATGTGCGTGGAATATTTCATCAAGATCGGTGCAAGGGTTTGGATTTCCATTAGCCCTCCACATACCGACAGACAGACAAACATCTGTACGCCCATTTTTATAAAGATAGAAGAATAGATAGACAGACATTCACTTCATAAGAAAACATTGAATTGTTTTAGTAACTCAGAGTTACATCTCAATTAGCGCCTTTTAAATCTTATTCTAATTCAGCATCAAAACAAATCTTTCAAAAACCTCAGGTCCTTGAAAGAAGGTACTCTATAGGATACCTCTTTTTCAGAAGCAAGGAGTAATGTGACTTACCTGTCCACTCTCACAACAATGAGGTGGTGGTGGACAAGTGTAGTTTGGAATGAGGTGACACAAACAGGCCTCAGCGAAACCACATGACCAGATGCAGAAAAGTGTGATAAGGAGAACTTGTCCGCAAAATTTGTTTTTGTTCAGCACCATCTCATAGCTCGATGCACTTCCTGTTGCAATTTACCATCAGAACCTGTACAATCAAATTATTTATTGGTCATCAATCAACTTGCTGACCAGGAGATTTAATCAGGAATACACTTTTTGAATGTATCAACTGAGTTGCATCTTAAAAGGCAGTGCTATTGTCATGTAAAGAGCAACAAGGATTGAAATATTTATCAATTTAACTGTTGAGAATTTTGAACTGGTGAGAAAAAAAATACCATTATCAAACTTGTTTTTTATACAAACATTTTATTCACCTTTTCAAGTTTAAATTAATTACATGCTCTATAACCCTATAATGGATTCAAGATGTACCACTTGATGACCAAGAGCTTATAATTTAAAGAATTTAAACAATTTTTGGTGCACAATAGTTATACAAACATTTATGTTTGTCCTGACTTACTCAAATAGATACAATTTTAACAGCCCCAAATAATTGTTTCCTCTGAACCAGAGTCAGAATCTTTGTGTAATTATTTTTCCAAATTGGAACAGTTTACTAAGAAAGATAAAATAAGTCAAAACTTCTGACATTAACAACTTTTGTTTAGTGAAGGGTAGTTTTTATTTCTCTACAGAATTGGCTAAATAAGACAATTTATTATTTGGATTTTTAGATGGGTATATGTTGAAAATTATCTTAATTTTTTGTTTAAAAAATGTGTTTTAAATATTCCAATATGCTGCTATAGTTTTACAACCCCATTGATGTGATCACCAGGATATTCAAGGTCAAAATAAAATTTAAGGGAAATAAAAAACACTTGTCTATTACATTTTTAATATACTTTAGATCTTATAAAAGCCATAAACTTTTCAGTTTAAACATAGAAAACTACATCTAATTGTTATAATCATTTAAATAATAAGTCATACATTAAGAACCACACAAGGAAACATCTAAATTTTATTCTCTAAAAAGACTTTAATAGAGTCAATTAAATCAAACAATGTCTTACCTGAGGTCTGTGCTGACAGCTTGCTCACTTTTGACTGCTCAGTTAAATGTCATCCGCCAAATATTTTTGAAGATGAGCAACAACAAAAAAGACATGCACCATTTTGAAGGAAGTGGATAAACTAAGGGTTTGGCACAATAGATGTTGCCTGAAATTTAAAAAAAATAGTTTGGCTTTGCAAAACAAGATGGGGACTTTACACAACAGCTTTATATAAAAAAATTGCAAAAAAAGTTCTAAAAGACAAAGAAGAAAGGAATTGCTCATTATTAATATTGGCTGAGTGGAACTAAAAAAAGCAGCTGAAGATTGACTTAAAGGTATTATTAACTGAATTGAATCGGTTGTCATGGAGATCATTGACTCTTTTAATTATAGATATATTATATTTTAATGACAACCCTAGTACAAATAAAAAGGGTCACACACAATACAACACCTACCTGTAAGTTGTCATAAAATCAACAAAAGGATTTTAAATCCAAATTTATTGTGTAACTTGAAGTATCTCCACCCTTGAAAGAATCATTTTATGCACTCAACAATTGCACTACAAAGTGTGTTTGATTTTAATGAATGTAGATAGCTTGAAAACTGAATTCCTTATTAGTTTAACATTTTTCTGCTAAGAATTATTAAAATTGCCAGGAAAATTGCTAAGGAAGGAGGGAAGGGGATATTGCCTGTTACACAATTCCATAAAGCAATCTGCAGAGTCCTTTTCACTCATTATCTCCATAAGCAAAGGGAAGCGCAAGTTTGGGTTAGAAAAAACATTATGGGTCAAATTTAGCTCGTGTGCATTTAAAGGGGATGAGCAAGGAAAAAATGTCCATCACCTAAAGCTCTTCCCTCACATTTGAAGCTAGAGGGCTGAAATATTGTGTAAAGGCTCCTGATATTTGTGTCATAAAAGTCACTGACTGGATTTTTGAATTTTTGTCTAGGAGCTGAGATACGGGTGTTTTTCTAAGCTACGCTTACCAAGGAAAGCCAGCAAGGGTGCACACAGTACTTGCTAGGCATTAACATGAGAAGTCTGCATCTGTAAGTAAAATTTCAGCCTTCTTGCTGCCAAACTGAGAGAGGAGTTTGAGGTGACAGACATACGAACAGACGGAGTGACACTCACGTAAAAAATTCCTGAAAGGGAGTGCAATAATTGTTTTTTACAAATTTGGATTTGAATTTTTATAGGGGGTTGCTTGTGGAGCGTTTGTATTTTTTATATTTATTATATTTACATGTTGACAAAATAAATTTAACAAAACTATGACCGCATCCAACCACAGTTTTAACATTTTGATAGTTTATCCATTCCCTTACTGGGACATTCACCATAATATGAATAATAATGTAAACCAGTGGTCAATTAATGGTGGTAACCCAGGATAAGGAGCCAAACTTGAGCACTCCCAGTTCAAAGCCAGTTGCCTGAGCAATGAGTCAACCGACCAAGTCATTAAAGTTTGGCAAAATGGAGATAAACTTAGTCATGCATTTTAATAATTTTAATTTTAATCACAAGATGGTCAATCCTTACAATTTTTACATGTTATATAAAAAACTTTAATATTAAATTTGTTTTCATCAAAACTGTTGCATGGATCAAATGCTTTATGTACCTTAATAAATCATGATCAAAGAAGAAGAAAACTGGTAAAATATGTATTAAAAAATCAACTTGCAATATCCAAGTCAGTCTTTGTAAAAATTGTCTAATTTGATAATTTTATGTTAAGAATGATTGATTTTTATTGACCTGAGGGAAAAATTAAAAGTATTCCATTACGGAAAGTTGAAAGTGGACATCACGAAACCTAATGAGGGATTTTTTTAAAATCACTAACTCTTTTCTTATTTCCTCACAGAAAAACGTCAAAAATTAATTGATTTTTGTAGTGGTCGAGATGAATCTAACTTTCTTGAACTATTAAATTTTTTTTATGAAAAAGGAAATTTTTCACCTTCTTACCATCCAGCTTTCAAAAGTCAAAACCCTCTTTCGACCCAATGTTCAAATTTAAGTTTGAAAAACATTCATAGCATTTATTAAGGAAAAAATAACTTATTTTTGCCTTTTTTAGGGTGATCCCACCTTATTTACACAAGGTTATAAGTGTCAAAAATTACAACAAACATTTCGATAAAATATTTTTAAAAATTGGTGAAATGAAGAAAAGTTGAATTTATCAATCATCATGAAATTATAATAAAAAGCTACATGAAAAACATTTTACAGTCAACAATATTTTAGTGAGAGAAGGAACAGGGTAGAGGGGCTGCCAAAAAAAAATATATGAACAAAAGAAATGATATTTTTCTTTGTTTTATTATAATTAAAAGCTTAGAAAAAGGTTTTCATTAAATGATGAATTTTCATTTGATATGGAATTAAATGTTTTATGTAATAAAACATGATTTTTTCTAATTTCAACAACTTCAACCAAAAAAATTTGTGTAATTAATCATTTATTTTGATTGAGATTTTTATTAGTTAATTGTTACTTAACAACTTATTTAATGTCCTAGTAATTTTTTCAAATATTTTTTGTCTGAGTTATTGTACTGTGCCAACCCTGCTGCTGCTGCTGCTGTCCTAATACATCCAGGCATTCTACTGCAGCTGAGTTGTCAGTAGCAGCGAAAAGAATGCCAGAAAAAAATATGAAAAAACACATTGGTAAATTTTTTTAAGTACCCTCAGAACAAGTTTTAACATTTTTTAAATACATCAAGTATATCAAAAATATTAAATGAATTAAGTGATCTATAATTCAGAATTACTTTTTCAAAATATAGTGCTTCAAAATTGTTTTTTGGTCAATTTTTGTAAGACAATTTGGCATTCTCTGTGTCTGCTGTTTCTCTTCCAGTTGATCTTTTTGCTTACAAAAAAGATGAGAGGCCATCAATAAAGAGGACGAAAGGCTTTCATTTATCACAGAAACAAGATTATTGACACAAGATACACAAGTTAAAGTGAATTTGATATTCATTCTGAAAGTCCTAGAATGAATCCAGAAGATTTGGGACTCTAATATTGAAGTTCTGAGAATACATTTTGGTAAGATGATGGATGTTTGTTTTGTGCAGTACGTATGAATGATAATGTAAAAACAAAGTTCCTTTTTTTTGTTTCCCAAAAGGTTGTTACTTTTTTTGAATTCTGAATTACATCTGCATTGAAACAAAACACAAAAATGGCAAACAAGGTGTTTTGAAAGAAGATATTTATCAGGTAAGTGTTTGTCTTTACAAAAGATTTATGTCATCCTGACTGTCAAAACTATAATCATAATAAACATCCAGATCAACACAAAAGACCAAATAATCTGTAAATCATTAGCTTTTCTGCTCTTTTGTCAAGTAGCTCTCCTTTGTATCAAAGGTTTGGAAAGTCCACTAAATCATCTTAGAATGGCGTTGCATCCATGGCCGAGTGGTCAAAGGCACCTGACTGAGAACTAAAATCTAAGATTATGAATTCAAACCCCCAGCCATGGCTGCAATTTTTCAACCCCGGATTGCAAAAAAATCAACAAAGTGCACTCAGTCAAAATGACTATTAAAAAGATGATCGCCTTGGATAATTCATCGCAGGAGTCTATACTGCACCAGATTACTATTATTTTTTGCGATCAAGCATTTAGTATTTTTATGTAGAGTTCAGAACCCATTATGGATGTCTGTTACTTCCTCTTCCTCCCTGCGTCAATTCTGATGCTAGAAAGAAAATAATTAGTGATTGGATAGAGTAATTCCTTGCCAAGAATTTTGAGAACCAGATTTTTTAGTTTTTGTTTACGAGCTGAGATATTTAAGTTCAAAGTTTCCCATGTAGGCTTAAGCATTAAAGTTGAATAAATGGTGTTGATAAGACAACCAACGCTATTCATCGAATGCTTACGAAAGTAAGGTATTTTTCCCCCATTATTATTTGGTTTTGAATAGCATAATAGCCATATCACTTTTCAAAAAATGACACTATATTTTGCAGTTACAAGAGCTGGCAATTAGCTGTTTTTGAAATATTGGCATGGCTGGTTTTCGAACTCACAATTTTGAATCTCAGATAAATGCCCTGACTTTAAGACAATCATCTGGCCACCCTTGAATTTTTCTTCAATTCAACTGTTTTACAGATCCTTAATCCTTTTTTACATAAAATTATCAAAGTTGAAAGGTTCCTCTTTATTTAATCAACTCAGTCCACTCTTCCATGTCAGTTATGGCTGCACAAGGTCAGGCTGCATGAGACTTATTTTTCAATACAAACAAATGCTTTGAATGCTTATCAAAGTCCTTTCCCAGGATGAACCAACGCTTTACATTCGACAATTTTGATGCCTATTAGAATATGAAAACTCTGAGGGTTTAATATGGTAAAGCAACAACAAGA
>Ga0194133_10007695_pt1 | contig 12794 bp, 7 predicted proteins | sample TA2KigOf40mmetaG_FD_155448 | JGI IMG/M metagenome (GOLD analysis project Ga0194133, IMG submission 155448) | Freshwater microbial communities from Lake Tanganyika, Tanzania - TA2015055 Kigoma Offshore 40m | ecosystem: Environmental > Aquatic > Freshwater > Lake | place: Tanzania: Lake Tanganyika...
TATCTTTTTTTTATTTTTTCAATTTTATTTTTTGATATCATTTATTTTATTCATAAAAATTTGTCTGTCATGCTTACCTGCGCTTGATAAATAAACGTTACCTACCGACCTAACCCTCAGTAGCAAGATCATCAACTACCTTTACTGTTTGAAAAGGATTGTCATACCATGAATGTAAGAAATAAAAATGTAGTCCATTTTGAACTTCAGATTCTCTGAAACACCCTTCACTATTAGGATCCAAATCAAGATAGCAATATATATAGTGCCCAAAAGTGATCCACCAGACATCAGAGAGAAACTTGATGTAGATGAGAAACCCAGACATGGGAATCCAGATGTTTCATGAAGGATACAGAGGCAATCAGTGCACATAACCCGACCAGAAAAGTGTCACACGGTTTTGGCAAAAAATGGTACAATTGTTACACAACTGTCCGAATTTGTGTAACAATTGTACCATTTTGGCCAAATTTGTGTAGCAATTGTACCATTTAGCCAAACTTTTCTGGCCGGGAAGAAACATCCAGTCATTATAACAACATCTTAGAATTCTGAGCATTTTCTTCAAAAGAAAAGACTTTTTCTTCCATGGCTGAGGGGTCAAAGGCACCTGACTGAGAATCAAGATCTAAGGTTGTGGGTTTAATGACCGACCATACCTACAATTTTTCAATCCCAAATTGAAAAAAGTACACTTTACAGAGAGATTTTTTGGTCGTCCAGTTATTACACTGTGCTTGTCTGGATACCTGAAATCACTATCCAAGCCTTTGGGAACAGCCAGCAAATTAAAATCTTCAGCTGTCAAAAGGAATGTCTGAATGTAGGCAGATGAATCCAGCAGCAAGCAAAAACTCAAATAATCTATTAAAATCAACCCAGGGAAAGTTCTTGGTCTGGTAACTTCTCAAACTCTGGTCACCCACTAACTAAAACTGTAATTTAATTTAAATACTCCTGCTGTTAAGGCTTCAAAGGCTTCATTTCTTTTTCCATTTTTTCTTCAATTTTAGACTAAAGAATGCCCAGATTATTTTAGGTAGTATTTTTTAATTAAAACCTCAAACTTTAGCAATCACATCCTCGATGTAATAAATCAGTTTGGTTGTTTATAAATGTGCAGTTCTAATTTTCAATTATATCAAAGTTTTTGATGTTAATTATGAAGAAATTTCCAAGATTTGTCTTCTAAGAAAATTATTCCAATTTTCACAAAACTTTTATTGACATCAAACTAGATGGATCAATGCATACAACATATGTTTGAACAAAAAAAGTCAGTTGTTAGTCTCTGACAGTTTACCACTCTCAGCTAGTTTTTATTTGTGCTCAAAATAGGGAGTTAGGGGTCTAGAGGATTTTATCCTTGAGACCTGGGTTCGATTCCCAACTGGAGTATAACCATAATGAACTGACCACTCTCAGTTTGCCTTTGACGGCCAATACCACTAAAGGGGAATACGAGATATTGCTTACTGAGAAATCGCCTATGCCTGAATTGCCTACCTTAGCAAATCACCTAATACAAAATTGCATGCCTTACCAAATCATCTACTATGAAATTGCTTACAGAGAAATTGCCTACCTTACTAAATCACCTACCTACATACATGTTAGGCTATGCGATTTAGTAAGGTAGTTGATTTTGTAGGTAAGCGATTTAGTATGAAAGTCAATTTGAAGGTGGGCGATTTAGTATTTTAGGCGATTTGGTAAGTTGGGTGAATACGGGTAAGGCAATTTCTCAGTATGCAATATTGAGTAAGACTATAATCTCGTATTATCAAAATAAAGCATACTATAAAAATTTTAAAAAACCTCAAGAGTTGCAACCAATCAAAATCTTAATTATTTATTTAGCTTGAGGTATTCTCATAGCTAAAACTAAAATAAGGTTAATGTGAAATTGATTGAATGATTGCACTTTCTAAAGGCATCATTAACAGCCCAAAAATTATAGTTGATAATTCTACTTATATGGAAAAGCTTATTCCCAATAACTTAAACTCAAATTTCTTAAAGATGGTTATAATCATTTTTTCAAAACTGACTGTCTATCAGAATTTTTAAGACCCGATTAAAATACCATCTGTTGCATGGGCACTTGCAAAGTGCTCATGGAGGCGTAAAAATTTTATTTTAATATCCCTGATAAAATACTTTTTGATTGGTGAAACTCAAACTTAACAATGAGTGAAAAGATGTGATTATATGGTAAACCTGTCAATTTACATCCTAAAGAAACAAGAGGTCAAACTAAATATCAAATTGATAATGAAAGATATCATTGGTCTCTTATCTCTCAACTGGTTTAACTGATGAGCTATCATTTTTGGGTTAGCATTGAAAGACGGAATGAAAGGGCGTAGACCAAGGGGTTATATCAAAACACACTAATGAGATTTTTTACACTTTGTTACATATGAAAGAATCTAAGACAGTAAGGGATTCTTGTAACATGGAAATGCACTTGCTTGTTGCAGTTTCTTTAAAATGTGGTTACAGGGTAGCTGCAGCAGAAAGAGGTTAAATTTAAACTTTTGTTTTGCTAGGCAATTTGTCTTCCCTGGATGCATGAAAGGGGTTGCTGTGGGCGAGCGGCTAAATTCACCTAACGGGGAAATAAGATTAAAGGTTGTGAGTTCAATACCCACCCATGCGAGAAATTTTTCAACCCCAGATTGCAAAAAAAATCAACAATGCACACTCAGTCAGTAACCATAGACTTCTACGGCAAGACTCTTATAAAGGTGTTGATTACGCATTTACATTGGATGAGTCTATACTGCACAAGATTATTAAATCAACTTAAGGGTAGACTGGGGTTAGAAAACACCTTATGGAGAGAACATTAATATTAGACCTCTAGTTTTGTATTTGTTTAGGGTGGCTTCATCTTACAATTAATGAATTTTTAAGTTTGGGCTTGACCTTCTCAGTCAGTAGAGACTTTTGCCCAAGATAGCATTGCACATTATCAAAACTTAGAGGGTAAATACTGAAAGTCAATATACCTTTGAAAAAGGGCTTCAACATTTGATCATGTTAAACACAGGCCAAATTGTTTGTGAAGTCTGAATATTCAAAATGTAAGAAGAAAACAAAAGTTTAGACTAATACAAGAGAAAGATCTTTGAATAAATCCAAAGTCTTTTGACTCTCTTTCAATTGTCATGGCCAGTAACACCGTTGGATGTTGATTATATTTAAGACTTATATTTGTGAAGCTTTATCAAATTTACATTTTTTCAGCATTTAACTTTTCAAAGGCCATTGGTAGATTTTCTTTTTTTGGCAGGATGCCCAGGCCAGGGGTCGAAACCTTGGGCCTTCTAAAAGATTTCATGATGAGTCTGGAAAAAAATTTCTTTTCTGTTCCATGACCTTTAGGCCACAGCATTTGGTCAGCTGTTATTATTATCTTTAAAGAACTTTTTTGAGTCTGGCCTTTGTAAAATTGATTGACAGCATCAAAACATGCGAACAAACTTACAATTACCTTTTAATTGGAGTATTGTTTGCTCCAACGACAGAAGTTGATTCTTTTCACAACTTTTTTTTCCTATTTAAAGAAATCGAATCATTTCTTAGCTTTTTCTCTAGATTTGGACAAATATCCCATATGTCATTCTATGATGAGATGATACTGAATGTTCTTTAAGGATCACTCCCATCTGACTTAATAAATTTTGACAATATTTCCTAATTCAATTTTCTCACTTTTTAAGTAAATAATTTCTTTTTAAAAAAATTTTAAGAAGTTGAAAGTCAACCACCATGAAGTTTTATAATTAAGCAAATATATTTTTAATCTCTTAAGATGTACATTCATCATCGGATAAGACTTTTACTGTCAGACATACAAAAAAGAGTTTCACCAAGAAATAAACAATTTGCCGGCAATTGGCTAAATACCTAATTAAAAATCACTTGAGGGTTCATTTAAAAAGTATCCTGTGTGAAATCCTTCTGCCATAAAATGACCATAATTCTTAGACCAGTTTTAGAAAAAATGGATGTGTGGTCTGCAACAGTTGTCATAACTTTCCGAAAGTACTTAACTTTTTTATTAATCTTTTATTTTATTCTAACCACCTAGGGTAAAAATGGTTTGACACATTAAGGCTTCTTTTTTTGTCAGAAAATATTTTGTTTTCAATCAAATCTCTCATCAGTAACAACACCTATTCTTATGTTTTAAGTTGAATCATGGAGGATTTACCTATTTCTACATCAGGTTGGTGGGAATTCGGGCTTGAGTCAATAGAGAATGCAAACATAACTGACTAATCAAGAAAATATTTATTAGTGAACTGTTTTAATTGTACAATGACTTTATCATCTTTTCACAATTAATATCTTAAATTAAAGTGATATTTTCTTTGAAGGATTTTTAAAATCAACTCAATGACCTTTTGATCACCAAAATCCTTTTCATTGATCGGCAACTTTAATGGTATAACCCTTTGTAATACCGCCTACTATTCCCAATTGATACTAGCCACATTCCTTTCCTTTAAAAACTGTAAAGTATGATTTAAGCTTGACCGCCAATTCTAACCACCAAAATCATTGGTCCGTCCCTCATATTTATTGATCCGCCGGTATTGTTGTTTATAAATCTGCCTCTTTCTCGAATATCTCATTGATTTTCTTGGCATTCAAATCTCCTCACCTCAATTTGCCATAGTTTACTGATCTGAAAGAGTCTTGATAATTATGCAACCTAAAGGTTTGAGTTAAAGGCAGTCAAGGAAAAACAGTAAATCCATGAGAAAGGTGGATATCAAGGGGAATAATGCAAGGTAAAAGGTTTGTGTAAAAAAGGGGTTGATTATTAAATGATAAACAGACTTTTTGAACTGATAAAGCTTGTTTGATAGTTGATACTTTTACACTTTGAGATCACTGATGGTTGATCTTGTGGGCTAACAGGAGCAAGAGGTGGAACCCAAGATTTTCTTTTCTCAGCTATTTTGCATAACCAAACTAAGTTATAGCTCCATCTTTTTTTTCAAAGCTGCCATTATCATTAAGCTCATCAATCAATCACTTTCGCTCTTATTCAAGGCATTTTAGCCATAAGGAAGTAAATATCAGGTTAATTAATCATTTCAAACCAACAAATTCACCGCATCGTCATCATCATTAACTTTTCCTACTTTGAATGTTGTCTGTCAGCAACGGACTTCTTCTCACGAAATTTCACTTTCGTTTATCGTGACATATGCGACAATAAAATTTTAAACTTTCAGCTTTGAAGACTCACCGTAAAACCTCAACAATGAGAGATTTAGAAATCAGTTAATTAAAAATTCAGGAGAGAAATCGAATTAAGCATTCCAAATATGTTGAATATAACTAACTGATCGTCAACACGAAATTTGGTTAGACAGTTGATGCATGAAAAATATCTTGTGGAGAGGAGAATAATGTGAAGCATGGGAATTGCAACCATCCATTTGCCCTGGAAAATTTTTGGAAATCTAGAATCAATCCAAGCAATCCTAGAACTGAATTTGTTAAATTTTCGTCAATCAAAAAATAATTCTAATAAGCAGTTTTCTTAAATCTTATAATGAAATTTTTTATAGACCTATAAAAAATGAGTTAAAAGTCCACATAAGACTACAACAAGGTCCTTTGTATTTCGGTTTTAAGCTTCATCTTACAACTACTTGTCAATACTGTACTTTTTAAAAGCTGAGAATGAATTCCCGACCGAAAAAAAGTCTCCCTTTTTCCAAAAAAGGGCGATTTCGGGCGCCAAACTAAAAAAATAATTTTTGAAAAAGGGAGATTTCGGGTGTAAAACCCAAAAAGGGTGACTTCTAGTCACGATTCCGGCAATAAAGCACGCAAAATCACCCTTTTTTATGTTATAAAAAATAGCGACGAAACACTGTGATTTTTTTGGTCGGGTTACAAGAAATAAAGGATGAATATTTTCATTGTCATTTTGGTCAGCTGAGTTCTCGGATGGTGATGGAGGGTGGGATATTTTCTGTTTCACCGGGATTTGAGCCCCAGGCAACAGGATGAAAGTTGAGTGTGCAGACCAATGATCCATTGCCAACAAGGGATGGGAAACCTTTCCTAGAGTAGTAAACTAACCAAAATATTTCTTTTCTTTCACCCTTCCTGTGGAGCCACAATGCACATAAGGCAAAAAAACACTGAAAATTATTTTATTACCTTTGGATGAGAAAATCAAATATAATTTAAATAGATAAAACAGAGAATGCTGTCTCAGAACATAGGGTTCAACACAAATCTCAAGTACCACGTACAGAATGAATTCTGGCAAAAATTGTTCCTAGCTTATATAGGCAATTCTCAAGGGTCTGTTTTTGAGTCATTAGAGGCAGGGTCCTGTGTATAGTGATGGGTCAAAATTTTTTGACCAGGGTCGGATCAATTTTTTGTGGCTCGGGTCGGGTCAGGTCGGGTCAGCCAACTACGGTTTGGGTTTGGAAAATTTCCCCTAAAAATGTCAAATTTTTCAATTTCTTTCCCTTCGGATCAAAAAAATCTCTTCAGGTCGGGTCAAAGGTAGGTCAGCCTCTTATTTATTGCGGGTCAAAAGTAAGCTCAGGTCAGGTCGGGTCAGGGCCCATCTCTACCTGTGTGGCCTTATCAATAAATGTGGCTGGTCTTGGTTAATTTGAAGTAAATATAAAAAGAGGTTACTGCTCTCATGGCTTTATTTATTATGCCATCTAGATGCTTTAGGAGGGCAAGTTGGACCTTGTCATTGTTGATATACCCAGAGAAGACAGGGTGTGTGGAGAGGAATGTATGTTCAATCACTAATGAAAGCCAGGACCCAAACTATTGCACCAAGTAAAAAATATCCAGTTTGATGAGGTCAGCTAATTTGTCATAACAATCGAATTGATAAATTTAGTTACACGATGAAAAAAGATTATAGTTTTCACCATATGCTTAGATTAATGCAACAGTAAGTTCAGAAGTACCCAAACATTGTAATCACTTCATCTTTTTAACTACAACTTCAAAATTTTCAGCAAAAATATAGGACCATTCAACAATTGATAGCAAAATGCAACGAGCTGTCAGTTAATCGTTTTTCAAGGAACTAATCTTTGTTTTACTTGATAAAGTTGAAAATATTGTAGGAAAAAAGGCTTATCCCAATATTGCATTTTTTCAAGGATTTTTCCATTTGGCAATAAATGAAAATGGACAACTGTTGCCCAAAGCCTTTAACAAACAAAATTAGTTTCCTAGTCATCAAAAAATGAATAGTGCGTTTGTATTTGTAAGGGGTATAAATTTACAAAAGAAGTAACTTCAAATTAATGTTCATAAAAAAGTAAGTTAATCCATGTTATAGTATCATAAGGCACTGATGATGCTTCATGTCATGATTTTATCATTATGAAGGTGAAGGAGGCGGTCAACTAGACCAGACGTACTTTCCGTGGCTCTCACAGAAAAATCAAAAAAAGTGGTAAAAACAGACTTTTCCTACCTAAATTTGATGCCAGTGGATTCGTAGTGCTTCTGTTGACCATCGTAGCCAATTTCAACTTACTCGCTGCAGCCAAACGTGAGTAATTCAACTTTTTGTCTCTCGTTTTTCCAAAAGTTCTGAAAATTGCGAGTAGAATTCAAAACAAAAAGTGTGCTATAGAACTCAACACCTGCTAAGTAGTTGTGTTTAGAAGTCCAAACTACTAAATTGCCTCAAGGTGAACGACCCAGCTTTTTACGTCAACCACCGGTTTCACTGAAAATGTTTATCATGACAGTTGAAAAAGGCCATCTTGAAACGTTTTTCTTATTAAACAATTTCTGCAAAAATGTCACCAATATTCAATAAAAGAAAAGCTGAAGACCCTATGGAAATAGGTGAGGCTTCACCTGTGAAGTCAAACATCGTTCGGGTCGATATCTTGTCGCTCAACGGCAAGAATTTTGACCACAAATTTTCCGGGGAAGACGTCAAGGACCTCTGGGAGAAGGCCCTCAAGCAAAACCGAGGCGAGGTCATCGGTCAGAGCTCTAACAAAATCTCAAAGACCACTCTCAGGGTGAATATCTAGCTCAATAAGCAAGTCTCAATCAAGGAAGTCTCACCAACCGTTGACTTCACCTTTGGGAAAATAACACCGCTTCAGAACTACTGCTACGAGTGCAAACTTATTGGTCTGGGTGGACTCAAAGAAGCCCAGATCGGAGATACCGTTTTGGTGACCATCAGACGTGGACATTTCCGCTTCACCACTGAGGACGCAAACAACTGGCTCTCGAAGTTTGGAAGCATTGTGGAACAAGCTAGGTTCGTCCTAAACGTTGTTGTGGGTTGTGTGTTTGTACACTTGATAGAAAAGTCAAGACAGACTAGGATTGTTGATCCGCTGTCTCGTCTGCAGTTTAGGGTTGCTGACCCCCGCAGGCTCTATCAAGTGTTTCGACACATATATCCTAGAACTATAAGTAAGTTGCTTATAGTTCTTCAAGGATATTCCTTGGCACTGTTAGTGTCAAGATCTTTGTGTCACCCAATTCACATCGTCCTTTGTTGCAGACAAGTCAAAGGAGCAGACGGCCTTTTCACTGAGGCAGTGGAAGCTGAGATTGTACTGAAGGACTTCATCCCGGAGTGGTTGCCTATCAAGGGGTGCCGTGAACGTGTCTATCACCACGGCATTAAAACCCAGTGCAACAATTGCTATCAACTTGGTCATTTTGGAAAGGATTGCAAGGCCCCCAAGAAAACATGGACAGACTATGTCAATTACCTTTGGGAAACCAGGAATTTCGAGAAGGAAATGTTCGGGAACTTGCTCGAAGCAAAGGCAACACCACCGAGCAATCCAGAAGACGAGCTGAAGGCCATCCTGGCAAGTGGAGTGGACCTAAAGAGACTGGTTGCGGCCCTCAAGGCCCCGGGAGACCCGAAGCCCAAGCTGACTGCAAAAAGAGGGCGTCCAACGTCCGCAAAAAACGCCCAGAAAAAACCAAAAACGAAAGACTAGTTATATGGTGGAATTGCAGGGGCGGCTTGAGATCTAAGTTTGACATTGTTTCCCATTACTCAATTCAATTTAAACCAGTACTCTTTTTTATTTCCGAGGCGAACATTAAAAGTGGATCAGATGTCAAGGTTTTAAAAATAAAGGATTATTCATTGATACACAGTAATTTTAATGAAGCAGGAATGTCCAGGCAAGCATGCTATGTTAGAGACGGTTCAGGTTTTCATCAAGTTAACATGGGAAACGCTACTGAAATCATCTGTCTTGAATCACACGACAAACGCTGCGTAGGGGTGTACCGACCGTTCACTTATCACAATGGATTGAACCTTTCTGATAACTTCCAACTGATCATCAAAACACTACAAACAGCCTGTAAGGACGATAAGGAGAATTTCGTTGGTGGTGACTTCAATGTGGATGCCCTAAGTGAAAGCAGTAAATTGAGAGATCTTGACCTCTGGGCAATCGAGGCCGGTCTCATCCAACACATTAAAGAGATCACTAGACAGCGAGTTGTGAAAGTCTCCGCGTCAGAAGGGTCCAGGTTGGAAACTTCGTGCCTCGACCATGTTTATGGCCCCAACCTTAAAGTGGAATTTGGAACAATGAACATACCTGGAAGCGACCATCAGGCAGTCTGTGCAAAATGGACAGGCCCAGCCGAGATTCAAAAGAAAGTCACTTTTAGGGATTGGAGGAATTATGACGCTACCTACATAAACAAAATCTTCAGTAAAAACAAACTGCTGATTGCAATGGTTAATGATCTCAATACCTTCAAACCTGCATCATCGGATGAACTTGCCTCGGCCATCAACAATATCCATCAGTTCGTAATGAAGAAAATCTGCCCAATCAGAACAGCTAGAATCCGTACCGAAGGTTTCCTCGTGGATAATCAGATAGAGAAGCTAAAAAAAAGAAGGGACCGTCTCTTGAAAAGATTCAAGAAGGAGAAGAACATCGGTGACCTTGTGGAAGCAGATTCCATCTCAGTCCAGCTCAAGAAAACTGTAAAAAGAGTGGCAAGGAGGAGAATACAGACGAAAGCGACCCATCCCAATCCAAAGGTCTTCTGGAAAACTGTCAATGAGCTTTGTGGACGAACTCAAACTCAAAACGATGAACTCAGTCTGTGTACTGAAAAAGGGCTAATCACTGACAGTGGAGAGATCTCTGAGACCTTTGCGACATTCTTTGTGGAAAAGGCAGAAAACCTATCAAAGAAAACTTGCCTTAGAGCGGAGCATGCCGTTGAAGAAATAGGAGGAAATGCCGCATTATTAATCTCAGAAGATATGGTCGGGAAGGCAATCAAGACGCTGAAAAGGAAAAAGTCCCATGGCATTGACGGTACCCCACTGTGTGTGATCAAAGACACGTACGGGTACCTCAAGAGAGCTTACCTAAGGTTGATGCAGATGTCAACGGTGAAGATTCCGGATGTATGGAAAGTGGCGAGAGTAATCCCCCTTTTCAAGAAAGGTGACAAGTCAAAGTGTGATAACTATAGACCAATTTCGAACCTGTGTTCTATGGAAAAGTTGTTTAAAAAAATAATATTGCATGAACTCAACCGAAGGCATCCAAATCTGGAGGGAATCCATCAACATGGATTCCGGGCAAGTCACTCTACGTCTACAGCAATGCTTGAAATCCAGCATGACATATGCTCTGAGTTAGATCGTGGCAAGCCATGTCTGGTTTACTCGGTAGATCTATCTGCCGCGTTTGACCTACTCAGAAGGGAAACATTCTATGACACGCTCAAAACAACTTTGGATGGAGACTTAATGTCAATCATCATGGATTTTCTATCTAAAAGAAAGTTCATCGTTGAGTATGATGGAAAGATGTCAGATGTCAAAAGCCTCTCGCTAGGATGCGTCCAAGGCTCGGTGCTAGGACCGAAACTGTTTAACTTATATATGAAAGACCTTACCTCGAGCACTCTAGGATTCAAAACCACCACCTACGCCAACGACACCTACGTTTTAATAACAGGCGACAGTCACAATGAGATCAAGTCTAATGCAGAAAGGTGCTTGTTGTCACATTTGGAATACCTAAAAGGAAGAGGAATGGTGACAAATGTGAGTAAAACCGAGATTGTGATGTTTGGACATGAGGACAGGATGACGCTTACCATTGGTGATGACAACATCGAGTCGGGCAACTCTATGAAGGTCCTTGGAGTACAATTTGACAGTAGGATGAAGTGGTCCAATCAGATAGACCAGGCACTGATAAAAGGCAGACGACTATGCTCTGGACTAAAGTTCATTCGCCAAAAACTCACTAGATACCAATTTCTAAAGGTTATGACTTGTCAATTTTACAGCTCAGTTTATTATGGCTGCGAAACATGGCTGAACAACACCACGTCCTTCAACGATCTCCGCAAACTTAATTCCCTGCACTACCGAGCACTGAGGATCGCAACTCGAGACTTTAAACGAACAAATCGAAGATCCGAGCTTGATACCTTGGGACGAGCAAGACCTTCAGTGTGGACAAAATACCTCACAGCAAGTAGAGTGATTAAAACAGCTAACCTAGGCCTCCCAGTGAGACTCAGTGCATACCTGAATGAGAATTCGTATGTAGAGCGAAGACGCCCAGGGAGAATAAAATACTTTGACAACTCGAGATCCAAGATCGGGAGGCAGACACTAAACAATCGAGCAGGACAATGCGTAAATGACGTCGACTTTGACTGGAAATGTGATAATTTGACCAATGATAGACTAAGACTTTGCCTAAAAAAATGTTTTAAAATGACCAACTGTGATTAGAACAATTTTGTGATATTAAATAATCTAACAATTCATAATTGATATTGCTTTTTGTGTAGATTATTGTACATTTGAAAATTTTAAGCAACACATGACTCTTAGAAAGTTATTTCATTAATTTATTGTGAATTATTGAATGCAGTAGAGTTTAAATAAATCATATCAGCAATCAATCTAGCGGAACTACCAATTTCTTGGTTTGAAGCAGTTACTTTTTGATCATTAAACATCTGTTGGTAAAAAACGTTTGATCATCGGAAAATTGTCTCCCTGACAAAATTAATTAGAAAGGTAGGTGTATTTTCTAGTTTTTTTGATATCAATAATTACTTTTAAAAGTGTAAAGCATCAAACTAAAGTTTATCTTGAAAGACCAACACAAAAATTGTTTTTGAAATCATTGGAAGTAGTATTAAAACCACCTCAATTCAAATATTTTGTTTGCAATTGAATAGAGTCTTGTTATATATTGCTCTTACATATCCCATGCCAAAGTTTTGCTTCAGGTCTTTTAAGAACTATCAGTTGCCAATTTTCCTACAAAATAAAATTGGAACAATTTTAGATTCCAGTACAGTAAAAGGAGGTATAAAGGTTTACAGATTTTGCTGAAGAGAAATATTACTCCAAGGAAGATTTTGTTTTGCCACACATCCTCCTTCTTCTTGCCACCACTCACCAAATTTTTCATAAGACTTTTCTCCAGCATCAGGATCATTTAGTTTGACACAAATGTTACAAAACACATAATTGTGATTTCTAAAAACTCTGAAGTAAGTTTTCCACTCAAAGTATTCAGCATACGCTGTACTATTTGATTTAAGATAGTTTAGATAATTCACAAGTTCGTCCAGAGAATCAAAGTCGTGTGCATTGATGAACGAATGTTCAGGAGCTAGAAATTTGTGGCTATTACCATCTAAGACTATAGGAACAATATAAGCAGACAACAAATTCCAGAACTTTTCTGTGATGTAGTCTTCACATA
>Ga0194133_10007696_pt1 | contig 12793 bp, 10 predicted proteins | sample TA2KigOf40mmetaG_FD_155448 | JGI IMG/M metagenome (GOLD analysis project Ga0194133, IMG submission 155448) | Freshwater microbial communities from Lake Tanganyika, Tanzania - TA2015055 Kigoma Offshore 40m | ecosystem: Environmental > Aquatic > Freshwater > Lake | place: Tanzania: Lake...
CTTCGGCGGAGTGTGTATGGCATTTTGTTGTTGGTTTGGTTGGTTTGGTTGGTTTGATTATGTTTTTTTTTGCTTTTCTTTTTTTATTTTTTTTCTATATATAAATATAAAGTGATGAAAAGAAAAAAAAAAGAGAGACACAAAACAAAACAAAAGAGACAGACAGATCTCTAAGCAAAGGCCTTGTCCAGAGCACGATACGCCGCCCGACCGGGTGGACGACTGGGTGCCATATATTGGGGTATTTTATAATCAAAATCGTATTGAATCATGCGTCCGACTTCTTTCACGGAATCCAAATCATTCAAGAAATCCGACAAATGAACTTTTTCCCCAAAACAAGAATAACATACCTTGTCGATGGCATCGGGCCACCATATTTTGGCTAACATGGCGTCGACCATGGGCAAAAATGCCGAGCCAATAGCCGCATCGAAGGTTTTGATGGGCAGAAAGACCAACCAGAAATACAAAATGCTCAAAGTGAATGTAATGCAATGTACGACGAAACAAGGGAAAAAAGTGAGACCAAACGAAAACAAACATTTGCCGTATTTGAACAACACTTTGATAATGGCAAAAATGAAAATGGCAATGTCTTTGATGCCAAGCACGGTGGATTGGGTGATGCCACCGATGCCCACCGCGAGAGATGCCGCTGTGTACATGGAGGCCGCCATCAAATGAGGAAAACGCTTGGGTATGGTAATGATCCCGATGATCAATTTGAACAATTGCGTGAAAATGTCGTCTTCGTCTTCGTCGGTATTGCCCGGGGGTCCCATGCCCCCGAAAGATCCCGCATTGATGTTTCCGAGAGCACCCAAATCTGGTTCTTTTAAATCCAGTTTAACTCCATCGGCCAATAATCCGCGGATGGAATCCAATTTCCCGGTGAGTCCGGCCGATGCATTGCCGGCAGCTTCTCCCACGGCTTGTTTGTACTTCGACATGGTTTGCTGAAACAGCGCATTGTTGGATGCTAACAAGCCCGACAAATCTTCGGGTTCTTTTGTTCCACGATGATAATCCACGACAGACATGGTGGTGTGGATGTGTGAATTCAAAAGTAGGTGATGGCAAAGGGTTCGTTCGTTTGTTTGTTATTTATTTTTTTTGTAATGTAATGTATTTTGTAAATATTTTATTATTATTTTTTTTTTTTACAAAAACAAGGTTAACTAACCAACGTTACAAAGCAAAAATACTCAAAATCTTGGCCATGCCACCACCGACTTGCGAGGTGGGTTTGAAGACATTCTTCGGCAACATGGTGCCAAAATCGTATTTGATTCTTTTGCTAGTACGAGTTAAACCTGGCTCCTCGTCGATGTCGCACCGATGACATGCTTTGTTGATCCAGTCTGGATAACTAAAGATGTGTATGGAGGTCATGGCAAACACACGATCATCGACATCCGACAGGGTATCGGAGATGAGGGACAAGGCGTCCAACAACCCAAAACCGAAGAGCGCCTTCAACATGAGCAACATATCCAAGGTGAAACAAATCGAAAAAATGAGGGCATACAAGAAAAAGAGAAACAAATCCAGCAAGTAAATGACCCCACACATGCCGAAAATCTTGAGTACTTTGTCGATGAAACAGCCAATCCAACTAAAGGCATATGTGAAGGCATACGACGCAAATTGGAAAGAATCGACGAAAATTTGAATGGAACTCACTGCCAATCCCGCCACCAATTTGGTGAATCCAATGGCCATGTCTTTGATGCCCAGGACCACGTTGGGCAAGCGTCGGACAATGCCCATCCCAATCGGCACAATTTTGAAAATCATTTCCAAAATATTGCCGGCGTTGTCTTTGTCTTTTTTCTGTTTGTTCACCGAGTCGCCGTTTATTTGGTTGTATTTGGGATTGGATAAGGCCCCATCGGTGGCGGCGGCGACCATGTCTTGTTGGACCGAGGATACAGTGTCGGTCAAGGTTTTGCCCACTCCCGACAAGACTTGGGCGGCATCGTAGGATTTGTCTCCGGCGACTTTGGTGAGGGTACTCGCCGCTTGTTTTTGAAGAGAGGCGATATTCGATACGGCATTAATCAACGGTTTGTACTCTTGTTGTTGTTGTTGTGTGAGTGGTTGATTATGTTGGTATGCCGAAATCATGGTCTTCTGTTTCTACTGTTTCTATTTTATTTTTTTTTTATTTTATTTTTGTTGAAACAAAAAAAAATCACGTTTCGATCTGGTTAATTATCTGTAGTTAAAATAAAAAAAAAATATGTATATACATATGTACACATACACATACACATACACATACACATTATATATTCACATACATATACACATACACATACATATTATATATACATATTATATAACAAACATATACATATATATTCACATATACATATTATATATAATATATAACATATATAATATATAACATATATCTTCATATACATATACATATACATACACACTATAAGTATAAATAGATGGATAGATCGATGGACATTTTTTACAATTCCTCACGATATTCGGTGTAATCGGAAGGAAACGTGGCGGCACCGGCTTCCACTTGATCCGCCAACACTTCTTTCATGACATTGCCCTTGCGCATCAACGATTCGGTGATACAACGTTCGCGTCCCAAACCACTGTACACCATGAAAATTTGGGTACTCGATTTGGTTTCCAATCCACGCAAAAAGCGATGTCCCAATTGATAGATGGCAATCGTGTTGTAATTGGGACTCGCCAAACACACCCGTGGAAATTCGCCATGTTTGTCGTCCAAATCGATGCCCGCACAAATCACCGAGAAATTGGCAATGAGCAGACGATGCTCCGTCGAAAAGGCTTGGAATTTCTTCAAAATGTCTTGGCGACGTTTGAAGGTTGTCTTGCCTTGCAGAACCAAAGGATTAAATTCGGCTAATGTCTCGGCCAATTCTTCCAAGGAATCGGTGTAATTCAAGGCAAGCACCACTTTTTTCTGGGGATGTTCCGCCAAATGTTTGCGCACCAACAATTCAAAAATGTGCAATTTGGCGGTCTCGATTTGCATCATACGCAAGGTCACTTGTCGCATCCAAGCCTGTTGGGCCCCCGGTTGGCCCCGTTGGTAATTGGTGAGAACACCCAAGGACTCCAACGAAGAAACGGCTTTCTCCAAGCGTTGTTCAAAGACATTGTTGTTGGAGGTGAAGATTCCATTGTATTTCTCCAATACAACAACCATGGGTTCCATAGTGGTTGTCGTTGTTGGGTCCGTCGTGGATGATGACGATGAGGATGCCGATTCTCGTTGCGATTGTGATTGTTGTTGCGGTTTCAACATGGTATGCGTCATTTTGCCACGCATCACATGAACAAACGTATTATACATGAAACGTTCCCCCAAAGGAGCATATTGAATGTATCCATGTGAGTCATGGTACCGAGACACCCGTGGAATTTGTTCCGTCAAATAGGGATGATTGGGAAATTGCACTTCCAACCAATCAATGACTTCGTTTAATCCCGCGTACTTGAAACCCGACACCATACGCGGATTGCGCATGATACCCAACGTACGATACAAACGCGGTACTTGATTTTGTTTGTCGATGGGACTGCCCGACATGAACAACACGCGACTGTGACTCACGGGTGTCTTCAAAAAATGATCCATGATCGCCGTCACGATGGTTTGGCAGGCTTCCGTTTGGGCCGTCAAATTCTTCAAATGTTGGAATTCGTCGATGACCACGAGGAGACCCTCCTCAATCAAACGTTGCAAATACGGGGTCACCGTGAATACATACTTGTCGATCATACGAACTTCGTTGGGATGGAGATGATTCTGGTGGTTATGGACACGATCATGGTTATCGGTATCGTCGACGACTTCGGCGCGGTAATCGTTGCGAATGAGCAAACCATGGGTGGGATTGATGCCGCGTTTGCCGCCGATTTCATTGTACGTCAAATTCTCCACGAGACGCAACCCGAATGCCTCGTTCACTTCGGCCCATTTGGTTTTCACACTCAACGGACTGATCGACAAAATGTGGCGATACGGAATGCGTCCATTTTGATAAATCTTGGCCGCGGTATAGGTTTTGCCCGTCCCCAAAGGCGACAAATCGATGGCGAAATGCGACGACTCCAAAATCTTCTCGAGGGCCTCAATGTGGGGCAATTGATAATCATACGGACGAATGGGGGTCTGCGACATGTCGGGACGTTCGGTGTGTTTGGCCGTCAAGACTTCCATACGATGCACCACCACGTCGGTGTGTGCCCCCTTCTGCAATCCTTGTTTGGCGCAATACGAACGATTGGTTTCCCCCAATTTGCGAATCATCACTTGGTTGGAGGCATTCGGACAATGATCGTAGCGGATTTCGGTGATGGAATCGTTGATGACGTCGATGAGACCATCCACTTCGGTCATCATGGTCTCGATGAAGGCCACGCCTTTGCGGATTAGATGGCTTTTATTTTTTCCATTTTTTGTTGTTATTGTCGTTGTTCCATTTTTCTTTGTTGTTGTTGTCGTCGTCGCCGTCGTCGCCGCCGTACCATTCGCCACTTGCCATTCTTGCACAAATTCAAACAATTGGGATTGAAATTGATCGATGGAACCCAAATACATGTACAAGACATTCGATATGAGTTCGGACATGGTTTGTTTGACATGGGTGGCATACACTTGTTGTTCCCACGCCGCGTCGGTGATTTCCTTCAATGTGTACTTGATTTGCAATTCATCGAATTTCTCGCGCGACTTCTCCGCGATCTTCTGCAAACTATACTCATTCCGAATCAACGAACGCACCGCCTTTGGTACATTATACAATCCATCCATCAATGCATCGATGTATTCTTTTTCGAAGACCGTCGGATCCCATGCCTTCAACCATTTGTCGTCGTCGTCGTCACCGTGATCGTCGTCATCACCGTTGTTTTTGTTACCCGTAAATAAATTCCACACATTGGTCAATGGACGCACGGGATTCTTGGCCGAACGATGCCATTGCGACCATATCACCAACATGGCCGCCATACTTTCACGCAAGGCATCTTCCGGAACACGGGGATCTTCGTCCGAAACACGACATTCTTCGGGAGACAATCGTTTGCCGTGGGTTAACAAGGCCCGGCGATAGTGATGATTGGAGGAATCCGTCGAAATGGTGCCATACTGATAACTGAAAAAGGTATTGCAAAACGTACAATGCATGTGATCGCATCCCTCCGTTTTATGAATGCGGGTTTGGCATTTCGGACATGGTTTCGTCGATTCACGAATGCTTTTCAATGTGTCCAAGACGTCTTTGTTGCAAAATGTTCCTTCCCCATGCCACCGCGTTTGACATTGCATGCAATATTCTTGTTTGCATTGGCTGCATTCCCCGAGATGGGTCATGGCTGCAATCGGGATCTTTGATTCATCGACTTCGTCGTTGTCTTTTTCCTCTTTCTCGACGCCCTTGTCTTTTTCTTTTTTGTCGTCCTCGGTGTCGTCGTCGTCGTCGTTATCTTCATTTCCTTCCTCTTCATCCGAGGAAAAAGAACGAAAAGGATCAATATCTTCGACGATTGCATGTGTCTCCTCCGTATATTTATATTTCTCTGGTTCGGTTTCATATTCATTTTTGTTTCCATCTCTGTTGTTGTCACACCGTCTGACATGTCCTCGACAAGATTCCAACCCACAATGAAACGAAAATGCATTCATGAAACGATCGGGTTTCTCGGGAGCTTGGCGAACCACGCCATATTTTTGGTTTTTCTTAAAGACACGCATCTTCTCCGTCCATTTCACCAAAGGACCAATCGTTTTTAATTCCTCGCGTTGAAGCAACATCAACTCTTTGACCTTGTTTTGTTTGGCCGTTTTTGTAACAAAGACCGTTCCCAGAGTATCCAAGGCCCATTTGCTGCGAAACACCACGTGACAATTCATACAATCCAATTTGCCGTACATTTTCTGACAGGGCAAACACACCAAATATTGACACGACGTACATTCCACCGGTTTGAATCGGCTATTGATTTTCCCCTCCGTGCAACAGACATTGCATTCGAAGGTGGGTTGTTGTTGTTGTACTTGTTGTAGCAATTTCGCCTTTTTCTTTGTTTCCTTGGTTCCCTTTTGTTCTTGATTTTGATTTTGATGTGCTTGATTTTGATCTTGTTGTTTTTGGTCTGGTTCCGGTTCCTTCATAGTTGTGGTTGTCAAACCCATGGTCATATTTTTTCTCTTGCGTGTTTTTTTGACCACCCCGTTCGTCGCCACACTATGTGTAGTGGTAGGTTCTTCAATTTGCAATTGGATGGGATCTTCTTTTTCTTCCATTGTTGGGTAATTTATTTTTTGTTATATTCAATAAAAAATGAAATACGAATTTTAACCTCTATTCACCTGGACTGATACACCAATGTATCAGTTCAGGTTTATGTAGTTTTATCTTTAAAGCAATTTTTCGTCAGAAAAAATGGTGGTGAACCTGCGAGGGAAACGAGCAGGTGAATAAAGATTAAAATAATATAAGCAATTCAATGTTTATATTATTTTTTTTTGTGTTTGTGTTTGTGCTTGTGCTTGTGTTTGTGCTTGTGCTTGTGTTTGTGTTTGTGTTTGTGCTTGTGTTTGTGTTTGTTCTTGTGCTCGATTACTTTTTGGTAAGCGATGCATTCAACTTGCGAAGTTCGTCGGCTTTCTTGTCCATGTCCGACAAAAGAGTTTCGGCTTGTTTCATGTAGGGTTCAATTTCTTGGAATCCCTGAATGATGTTTTGTTGCGTCGACAATAAATCTTTCGCATCTTTCTTCAATGCGTCCACCAATTCTCCTTTTTTCTCACTGCCGTTCTCTTTTTTCTCCGTCGTTGCAGCAGAAGCATCCTCACCAGCAGCAGAATCCCCCGTTGCTGTCTTCGTTGTTGAGGAAGATGATTCCATGGATTCTTTCGGTTTTTTCTCGTCAGAAGAAGAAGAAGCAGAAGAAGCAGAAGACCCTGAACCATCTTCCATACCTTCCAACATGGTACCAAGGAAAGCATTCTTCAAAATGGCCGAAAGGGCCATAGTGAGTGTCAAAATAATAATCAAATTCTTATTGAAAAAGGAAATCACGACGCCAATCAACACAAAATAGGAAACAAAAATCATTTCGTTTTGCATGACGGCATTATACAATAAAACTACGGCCATAAGAAACAGGGCATACAATAACCATTTATTATACAAAATGGATCCGCGTCCCGGATGAACCAATTGACGGACTAAATTCATGAAACCAACCATTTTTTTTTTCTTCTTTGGATTTGGATTTGGATTTTTGATTTTGATTTTTGATTTTTGATTTTGTCTTTGTCTTTGTCTTTGATTTTTTTTTTTAAAAGGAAATAAATTTACATTGTAAAAGAGAAAAAATAGTTGCCGTTTTGATCTTTTTTTTTTACAAACACAAATACACAAACACAAACACAAACACAAACACAGAAACCCAGAAATGTCGTCGAATCCAACCATATGGAATGCCATTTTCACACAACACCCCCGAGTCCCATTTCGCGTCATCGATGATAAATTGAGAGAATGTGGTCCTACTTTGTTGCAACAAATCTTGCCCGTGTTGCCCATGCTTCGACAAGAATTATACGCAAAAATTGAGAAAAATCAAGCCTGGTTACAAAAAAGCCACCACCACCACCACCACCACCACGACGACGACCACCACCACCACCACGACGACGACCACATAAAAGAAAATAAAACCTTGTTGTCCTCCTCGACAGAATCAAATTGGGATTGGCTCGTTGAATTGCGACAATGTATTCATTATCGCACAGGTATTGAATGTTATCGTATTCAAAATCCGCGACTGAAACATATTGAAGGCGAGGTGGAGGAGAAGGAGGAGAAGGAAAAGGAGGAAAAGAATATACAAGACCAAAAAAGAGAGAGAGAACCCGCCTCTGTCTTTTTATATTGGATACCTAAATGTAATCGTTTGTATTATTCATTTCAATGTGTATGAAAGAAAAAAAAATTGCCTATTTAAAAAAAAACAACCAAAACAAAAACAACAACAATAATGACAACTTGTTTTTTTTTTTCAAAACGTCACAGGAGAACCAATCGATAAAGTAATATATTGTTCATCTTTGGAAATGCAAACAAACGGTGGACTATTATTTTTCTCGACATCCCCAAAAATAAACATGAAATTGTCCGTGATTTCTTGAAATTCTCGTTCGCGTTCCCGTAAAATTCCCAAATATTTGCGCGGAATGCCTTCAATCATATCCCCAAAGACATCCGACAAAAATCGACGATCCGATTTCAACAAAGCATACAATGTACAAAATATACATTCGACCGTTTTCGTGTCGGCCGTGGGCAAAACGCCCTCTCCCGCTTTCCACAAACGTTTGGACACCGACAAACATACATTCACTTGACGAATGATTTTCTCGGATACATTCGAGGATTTTAACAAACGTGCCCAACACATGTTCTGTTTCGCCAATCCAATTTCCGAACGAATCATCAACATGAGAAATGTCGACGCTTGTATCGCCATCCCAATATTGAATATATTTTTCTGTGGATTGGGTCCACCCTTCTTTCCGTTTTCTTTGGCCGATGCAATGGCGGCAGCAATCGCAGAGGGAATGTTTCGCTCTTTCGATAAATCGCGTTCTTTCTCTTCTTCCGCGTCTTTGTTTTCGTCTTGGTCTTTTTCCATCGCCTGCATCTGTTTCTGTGTATGTTGGGCGGCTTCACATACGGCTTGCAACATGGGACTGCGTTCACCTTCTTCACATTCCAAGGCCAAGTCCACCATGGTTGATGATATGATTTGCATTGGAGAAGACGACGACGACGACGACGACGACGACGACGACGACGACGACGACGAACTGCTGTTGTTGTGGTTGTTCATCATTCGTTTCTTCTGTCTTAGACCCATATAATTCTTTCTCATGGTTTTGGTTTTGGTTTTTCAATGAATAATAAAATTATGCTGCATGACATATTTTTAGTTTTGTTTGCCGCCGCTTTGTCACTTGAGGAGGGATCCCTCTCTTTTTTTTAAAAAAAAAAGAAAACCAAAAGAGAGAAAAAAAAATGGAATCTATAATTTATCCAAAAATTGTCTGAAAACTCAATCTCTCTCTACTTCGCAATACATTCAGTTATTTAGTAAATTCCACGCGTTGTTATTTGTACACGTACACACGTACACAAAAAGAAACATAAATACAAAATCCCTCGATTTTATTACCATCCACTAGAAAAAAAAAATTATTTTTGTTTTACTTTACAAAATTATTTTTATTTAACCAATCCATGGAAATGACATCTATTACAAATAATGATTGCCTTGTAGGAGAAGGTGAACAAACACAAATAAAAACACCAGTACAAGTGGAACAAACACAAGTAGAACAGACATCAACATCATCAATAACATCATCAATAAAACCACCAAAGGATGCCTCTCCGCTTCGCTCCGAGTCTTTACCAACGTCGTCGTCATCGTCATCGTCATCCTCAGCAGCCCATTTCGTGGAACCTATCTTGCGTCCGGATGATGCACGTTTCGTGTTGTTCCCCATCAAACATCATGATCTGTGGGCCATGTACAAGAAACAAATCGATTGTTTTTGGGTGACGGGGGAAATCGACACCAGCAAGGATTTGACCGATTGGAAAGACAAATTAACGAATGACGAACGATATTTCATTTCGATGGTGTTGGCCTTTTTCGCCAATGCCGATAGTATCGTCATGGAGAATTTGGGCACACGGTTCATGGGCGACGTACAAATCGCCGAAGCACGCGCCTTCTATTCCTTCCAATTGGCCATCGAATCCATCCATAGCGAAATGTATAGTATCTTGATAGACAGTTATATTGCTGACAAAGAGGAACGCTTGCGTTTGTTCAATGCCATCCAATATTTTCCTTGCATCACGAAGAAGGCGGCCTGGGCACGCAAATGGATTGGCGACAATCGATCGTCTTTCGCGGCACGTTTGGTGGCCTTTGCCTTGGTCGAAGGACTCTTTTTCAGTAGTTCGTTTGCCGCCATTTATTGGATCAAAAAGAGAGGCTTGATGCCCGGACTTACCTTGTCCAACGAATTTATTAGTCGCGACGAAGCCTTACACACCGAATTCGCCGTCCTCTTGTACTCGAAACTCGAACGCAAATTGGCCAAAAAGAGAATTCATGAAATCGTGAGTGAAGCCGTCGAAATCGAAAAGGAATTCATCACGGAAGCCTTGCCTTGTCGATTGATAGGAATGAATAGCAAATTGATGACACAATACATTGAATTTGTTGCCGACAGGTTGTGTTTGCAATTGGGATACGACAAGATTTATGGCGCCACCAATCCCCTCGATTTCATGGAATTGATTAGTATCGAAAGCAAAGTCAATTTCTTTGAACGCACCAATTCGGAGTATTCTTTGGCGAACAAAACCGTCGACAAAAATGTGTTTGATTTTTCGGCGGATTTTTAGACCTTACAAAGAAAAAATTGTCTTTCACCATTATTATTTTTTTTTTACTTTTTTACTTTTTTACTTTTTTACTTTTTTACTTTTTTTTTAATTAAAATTTTTAAAATTTACTCAAAAAAAAAAAATAAAACTATGGCGATGAATTCGATAAATAGGGCCATATAAGTTGTTGTTGTTCTTGACGGCGTTGTTGATGGTGATTCATTATGCCCAACATCAATAATGGTGGTCCCGGATGATTATTGTCCTGAACAATCCACATCCATTGCACTGGCATGACACGGATGGTCCCCATCCTCGAAATACACTGGCGTGCTATCCTTGACTTCCATGTCCTTTTCGTAGCTCAGAATTTGCAATACATCATCCACCGTTAGGATTTGCTGCTTTGTTTGAGGTGGGTGTTGTTGCCCCTCCCCTTTCTCCAAAATCGACAATTGAATACGGTCCATACTTACATAGATATGATTCAAGAAAGCGCCGGTGGATGCAGAAACAAAACAAGAATCGTGAGGAATGGTGCTACATATATTTAATAAATCGGCACATGTCATAATGTGCGTGATGACTTCAATTGTATGATCATTTTGAAAGATGGAAGAATTGGGAGACATTTGATTCTTTTTTTTTTCCTTTCAAGAACTTTTTAAATATATATATTTTTTTTGTTAAAATAAAAACAAATTTTTATACAAACAAACAACACATATATAATATATATTCAAACACCATGTGTTTATTTCGCTTTTCTTTTTTTTTTCTCATTTCTTCGATGTCTGACTGCGAGTTTGGATCATATTGGCACGAGTTTGACTACGGGTTTGCATCTTGGGTTGTTGTTTCTTTAAACAATTGGCATTTGTTGAACAAACCGCTGGGGATGACGATTCCCTTTCCAATGATTGGCAACCAGTAGAAGCAAGTCTTTGAGAACGAGTGAGCATTTGTTTGTTTGCTTTCAATTTGATTTGATTTGATTTGATTTGATTTGATTTGATTAACATATATAATACACACACACACACATATATTTAAATATGTTTCTTTTTCATTTTTGTTTGTTTTTAATTGTGATTTTTGTTTTTGGATGTGTTTTTGGATGTTTTTTTTTTGAGCTATAAAAACAAACCAATATGATGTGGCATGATATATTCGGGAGGCATTCCCATACATTCCATGGCCATTTCTTTGATCATCGATCGCCCTATGGATGATAGGCGAGCAACACGAAGAGGATCAACAAACGTAGCCGACATGTATGGCATACGAATTTGACAACCATACTGCGATAAAATCGAATTCCATAAAAAATATCGTTGTTGAAATAATGCCGTCATTTCACGATCTTCTTCTTCTTGTTCGTCGTTTTCATCGTTTTCATCGTTTTCGTTTTCAGATACGTGAAAGTCGGTTACACTATCCACCATAACAAACGGATATTCCTCGTTCGGGGTGATGATATTTTCTTTGTCTTCTTCATCGGTATCATAACAAAACACATCGTCTTCGGTATCGTAAAACATACCGTAATCATCGCCATGGTGGATCGTATTATTTGATGATGTGTTATGGGTGATGTGATTGTTTTGGAAACCATTTCTTCTTTTTCGATTGGGAGGAGAAAGATACGTTTTGTAATGGGGAAATAAAATATTGCCGCCTTCGCCACAAAAGACAATCGGCGACATATTCCACGACGCCAATTCACAACATTCTTTTAAAATACGACCCTGTCGGATGCATTCCTTGTCGTCTGTACCCAACCAATGTTCCAATACAGAATCTGTTTCTGTCGTCGTCGTCGTCTTTTGGAAAGGCAACAACACATTCGTATGCACCGTCTGAAAATAATCCACAAAACGCATCACATAGGGCAAATGACACGACCGCGATGTGCCCACAAAAATCGTCTGCAAACGAGGACTGCCCCGTTTTTTCAATACATCCTGTAAAACAGCCGCCAATATTTGGCTGAATAATCCCCCCGACAAAAAACAAACCACCGGTTGTTCGATTTGAAGAGGCAACAAATCTACCACGCTTTCCCGAAACAAATTGTAAAAGCCGCGCAAAGCCAAAGAGGAGTAAGATGCCGCCGACAAGGAGGAAGAGAAAGAGAAGGTAGAGGAGGGATAACATCGTCGATACAAAGAGGAAAGAGTCGACGTTGTCTTTGCCAAAGGCTGCCTCTCCACTTCGACAAGCGAAGCAGAACGAGGACTTGCCAAAGGCTGCCTCTCCACTTCGACAAGCGAAGCAGAACGAGGACTTGCCAAAGGCTGCCTCTCCACTTC
>Ga0194133_10007697_pt1 | contig 12793 bp, 15 predicted proteins | sample TA2KigOf40mmetaG_FD_155448 | JGI IMG/M metagenome (GOLD analysis project Ga0194133, IMG submission 155448) | Freshwater microbial communities from Lake Tanganyika, Tanzania - TA2015055 Kigoma Offshore 40m | ecosystem: Environmental > Aquatic > Freshwater > Lake | place: Tanzania: Lake...
AATCACGAGTGAAAACAAGCGCTCACCTAGGTTTCCGAAGCTCGTACCAGCCGTTGCGGTATAGGTCATGGAGCTTGTGGAAGATGTCGGAGTACTTAATACCGCATCCCTCTAAGCTATAGCGCTTGCGGGTGATATACGCCACAGTACGGCGACTCAGTTCATCCACCCGCTCGATTGCGTCGAGCCAGTCCTGCAGGGTGTGGCACCGGAAGCCCGTCACCTCAGGTACCACTGTCTCGGTAAACGCGCCGTAGTCCACCGAGATCAGCGGGGTGCCGCACAACATGGCCTCCACGCCGGAGCCGGCGAATGGCTCGGTAAAGACGCTGGGCATCAGCGCCGCACGCGCACCACGCAGGAAGTCGCTGCGGGCCTTGCCGTGGATTGGGCCGCGGTACTCAATGTTGGGGTGGTTCCAGTCAGAGGGGTCGCCTTGGCCGTGCAGCACAATCGGCCACTTGCTGTGGTCTGCAATGGCGCGGATCGTGTCCATGCCCTTGATCTGGCAGATCCGCCCCAAGAACGCTAAGTACTCGCCGTTCTCGTAACTCACGTCCCAGTCGTTGAGGTCGAAGTAATTCGGCACCACCCATTCGTAGCTGTGACCGTTGCGGCCCTCGCGGCCTTGGTGGTAATGCATCCACGCATAACTCTCGAAAATACGGAAGCTGCCCTTCATTAGCGTGGGGTAGCCGATGCCGGTCTCCACGTGAAGGGCCTGAGGGAAGCGCTCCAGCAAGCCTTCGTGGGCGTGGCCGAAGGGGTGGCAAACAATGTCACCTACACCAAGGCGTTGCTCCAGCTCACGCACCAGCTGCTGCTCAAATAGGCGGTGGCCTTCGCTGCCCACCACCGCTAAGTCGCCGTAGAACGCGGTAGCCTCGCGGGCGCCATACAGGCGCTGGTACGTGGTCTCGTCCAGCATCTCCACGTGCTCGGTTGCTCCAGCCGCTGAGCCGTAGTTGCTGTACTCGATCACCTCAAAGCCCTGGGCCTGCATCATGCGGGGGAAACGCATGGCCTTGCCGGTGAAGGCGCAGTGGCTGTATTCAGGCGTGGAGCGGGTGTGGAAGATTCCGATCAGGTGGAGCCGGGGCGTCATTCCGCTTTGCGCGACAATGAAATCAGCGTTGTCAGCACACCCATCATGACGGCAACTGTGCGCGAGTCACTATCCGTGCAGCCCATTGGCGCTGGATCAATCGACTTGCCCTGGGGTGTGCCGATGTATTTGGCATACCAGGGGAAAACCACCTTGGGGAGGATGTAGAAGCGGCACGAGGCCCACTGTGCTCCAGCCACTATGACGATGGTGGCGGAGACGCCGACGATGCTGCGCCAGAGCCAAGAGGGCATCAGCCTTTACCTTGGCCGCGGAGCTTTTTGCGGTTGCGGGGGCGGGAGTGTTGGCCCTGTCCGATGCTGGTGCGTTTCGGCGGGCCAGACTTGTGTTCCAGCTTCCCGGTGCCGGTTTTAGCCTTGACCGCCATCAGCCTCCTTCGCTATCGCTAGCCGGCTCCAGCCCATCATCAGCAGCAGGCTCAACAGGAGTAGGGCTATAAGGATCACGTGGCCAGACAGGGTAATCGGTGCCGGTAATGTAAGCAGCCAGCTCGGGCGTGTCAGCGGTATCACGGATCGCGGTCACTTTGACGCCGGTGGCTAGGCGAATGTCCTCACGCCAAGTCTTCAGCACGGGATCAGCCGGTTTGCCGTTATCGGCCTGGCGGATGATGATCCAGTCGGTCGGCGTCAGCAGTGTGTTGGCCGTGGTGCGAGTCTGGGCGGTCCACTGTTCGACAAGTTGGGTGTGATCCTTGGGGATCAGGTGACCCTCGGCGTCATAGCCCCAGTAGAAGCGTTGGTCGTAGGTCGGCGGGTCGGGGACTTCAGTGACGCCAGCGGCTTCGCGTTCCTCCGGGCTGGCAAGACGGAGCCAGTTAGCCGGGCGCTGGATGTCGTTGATGTCGATGAACGCAACATCAGGTGAGAGGGGCTGGCCGCGAAGGATAAACATGGGTCTAGGGCAATGGTACTACTTTAGGTAGGGTGGCAATCACCTAGCACGGGCGTAGGCGAAGGGGGATTCGGCAAAGGCGGCATAAATGTAAGTATTACCGTTGGTATTTACCCCAGATCCGTTATCCCTAATTTTGAACCCATTTGAGAGATAATCCCTAAAGTAGCCGGGAGTTACTTCAGCATCCGACGCATCAGCGAGCAAAAACGAATTGGCTAAGTTGTAAGTGTTACGAGCGGTGTCGATAATGCTCCAAGAGCTTGAGGCGCTGGCGTTTTTAATCATCACCCACCTACTTCTAAACCCGGTGTACACAAACGGACCATTTGTGCTGCCGTTGCCGGTGTAGCTACCAAAAGAAGAGTACCCGGCTACTGGGGCGAAGCAGTAGGCGACGTAATTTTCGCCTGAGGTATTGTTGTAAGTGTCACCAGATCGAGCTGGTTTGAATACAGTGCTCGTAACACCATCCCAGCTGGCTATATTGGTTGCGTAAGTCTGGTCTAAGGACAACATGTTTTGAGCCGCAAGACTCACATGTGCAACCTTCCAGTCCTTGGATGCGTTTCTAGCCTTAATGATCACCATTGACGGGGAAACACCAAGTCCGTGCCCCACAGAGCCATTGGTTGTATTGTTACCGCTGTACGTCACCACACTGAACCCTGCCGAGATGTTGGCGCGAACGGTGCTGGTTATCGTGCCACTCGTATTCGTCGCGTTGCTGCTGCCGGCGTCCCAGCACCAGGCGACGTAGGTGGCGCTGCTGGTATTCAGTTTGGCAAGGCTGCCAAGATCAAAGCCGCCGCTATTGAAAGCAGTTAATCCAGTGGTTTGTGTCGTCTCTGCAGCAGTGCTGTTGCTGACCAGATCCTTTTGGACGCCACGCACAATGTCATACAGCGCGTGATCCGTAGCGCCAGAGCGCCCTTTAATCCACACCCAATCAGGCGAAAAGTTCAGCCCACTGATGGTCTGCGTCGAGCCATTGCCGGTGTAGAGCTTTACGTCCATCACCGTATTGGGCTTGGCGATGGTGGGCGTTGGCAGGAGCGTATCCACGAGCGGCGAGAAGCCCGACGGGGCGTTGTGGGCAAAGGCGCGGGCGCCGGTGTTCAGTGAATACGTCGTTGTGTAAAAGCCCTGATCGTTGATTGCTACGCCAATGCTCCCGGAAAGGTTTGTATAGGCGGCGTTGGTGCCAGCAGCCGGGTCGCCGCTTGCCTGCCAGCTCCCGTTTTTAGCAAACCACACCTTGCCAGCATCTACATCAAACGCCACACCAATAACATCGCCAGCGTTCCAAGTATTGCCATAAGACGCCGACGCCCCGTTATTGATTTTCAACGCATCATTTCTGTATACCCACAAGCCTGAAGGGACTGTTCCAATGGAATTAGGAATAGTGTTAATGGTTTGATCACTTTTGATAACACCTATTGCTGTATAACCAAGAATGACTCCGCCACTGTAGGTGTTGCATGTGACCTCAAAATACCACTTGCCACTTGAAGGGAAAAGCGTGCCGGTCGTAAGAGCTGCTGCGCCAGAATGATCGTAGTTTCCATTGCTTAGCGTGCCGCCATTGTTGGCGAGTGGATTCAACGTCGCATAATTCCCACTGACCTCGCCGCCGGCTCCGGTTGATGTCCCAGCCGAGGTCGGGTGGTCGCGTAGGGAGTCGTTGCCACTGCCAGCGGTGACGCTGAGACCGCTACTGTTCCAATAGTTTCCATTGGGACTGGTGTCTTTACCAATACCCGCGTTACTTCCACTGGTAAGGCTGCTGTTATCCGCGAAATTGAGGAAGAACCCGTTGGTGCCGTAGCTGCCCGAGTAGGTTTTAGCAATCCACTGGCCGGTGGTGGCGTCGGTCTCCCCGAATGACGATGGGGTCAGCTGCTGACCGTCGATGTTGTAAATGTCTGCAAGATAGCCTGCCATAAATTGCAGATTGCCGTAGAGAATAGTATTCGCACTCCCTATTGAATGGCGGCCAGTATTATTCCATTGCAAGTCTGTATTTTGAGCGGGATACGACGCAGAACGAAAACTAGTCTGCAAGCTGTTGTTTACGTAGATTTTGATTCTATCCGATCCTGTCGCTTGGGTTGTATCTACAGCAACAACAAAGTGATACCAAGCACTGGGATCTCTAAATAGTGCGGATGTATAAATTTCGGCTCCAGCCGCATAAATCTGAAGTTCATCGTTAATTCGCCCAGCATCTTGCATGTTGAAGCGAAAGCTAAAAGAATTAGCTCCTGTTGATGGCGTCTCTGAATACGCCACGTGCTGATAAGAATTAAGGTTTGTTCTCTTGATCCAGAAAGAAATCGTAAAAGTTTTCCGATTCCCCGCACTAGCGGGCGTGCGACTGAGGTACGCCGAGTCGGCTGAGTTGAACCTCAAGCTCCTGCCAGGCGTGGCGGCAGCCGCAGCAGCACTTGCCAGCAGCAGAGCGTTTGCGCTTCCAGGTACTCCCATCGATCAAACCTTCACGTCGTTGAGCAGTTGTGCCGTGATCCTAGTTGCGCTCTCCACGTAATACAGCAACACGCAAACACTGTTGGCCGTGGTGGTTTTCGTTGGCACCGTGCCACCCGGAAACTTGAAGTAGCTGCCATAACTTACCGTATTACTGCCTCCACTACTTTGTGTTATCACAATTGCTCCTGATTGCCCTGCCGTGAGATTAGTCGGGTTTGCCAATGTCACGTTATGGGCCAGCAACAAACTAAAGTTATTACTATCTGCCATATCAATCGTCACAGTGCTGGCACTCGTCAGCGCCGTCACCTCACCGCGCTGACCCTTGGTCCACGTCGAAGCGGTGTTTAATGCGCCGTAAGCACTAAGTGCACTTGTGGTTGCCAAGTTGTCCACCGCCACCGTTTGGGTGCTGGTGGTGATGTTGTCGACTTTGACGGTTCCGTAAGGCATGGCGTTTTAAGTGGCGATGAGCCAGACGGCACCGTCGGGTACTGTTACAGCATAAGTTGCCGCTACCTCAACGGGGCTAACGGATATGGCGTTGAAGCCCGTACTAATGGTGTAGTTTTCGGCGATGACCTGATCGGTTTCTGCGGCGGGGAACTGGCTGCCCACACCCGTGGCACCCTGCGGTCCGGTTGCTCCAGTGCTGCCTACAGCGCCAGCCGAACCCGCAGGGCCGGTGGCTCCTGTAATACCACTCGGACCTGTTGGACCCTGTGGGCCGGTGGCACCATCAGTGCCATTCGTGCCAGCTGGACCCGTGGCGCCCGTAATACCAATCGGGCCCGTGGGGCCTTGAACGCCAGTGGCGCCAGTAGCACCAACAGGACCTGTAGCGCCAGTGGCACCTTGGATGCCGCTGGTGATGGCAAGGAAAACTGAGTGGTTGTCAGCAAAGTTGCTGGTGCCCGTTCCAGCTGAAGAGATCAGCGTGACCGGATACGTCCAATAGCTGTTGGCGGTGCCGGGGTTGGTATTGGTGGGGGTGCCGTTGACCTGCCAGATTTGGTAGTTGGCGCTGGCAGTGCGGTCTTGGATCGTGAACCGCTCGCCGTTCCTGATCTGCGCCAGGAAGATGTCAATGTCAGTGTTCTCCTCCGTGCGGTGGTTGACATTGATGCTGGTGGCGCTGATCTGCGTGGCATTGTTCCAGAGCAGATTCCCGTCACCGGGGTTACCACTGGTGATGCTGGTCTCGGCTTTGTAGTTGAAGATGCTGGAGGACACACCCTGCGGGCCAGTCGCGCCGGTTGCGCCAGCAGCGCCCGTGGCGCCTTGCGGTCCGGTGGGACCTGTGGTGCCTTGAACGCCAGTTGCTCCAGCCGGACCTGTTTCGCCAGTCGCACCTGTGGCACCGGTATTTCCTGTAGCGCCGGTAGCGCCAGTAATGCCGATGGGGCCGGTTTCGCCTGTAGCACCCGTGGCACCTGTAGCACCAGCCACGCCAGGGATTCCAGTAGGTCCGGTAGCGCCGGTCGCACCGTCTACACCATTAGTGCCCGCAGGACCAGTGGCGCCCGTAATACCTTGAACACCTGTGGCTCCAGTCAAACCAACTGGGCCTGTTTCTCCAGTCAGGCCGGTGGCACCCTGAGGACCCTGCACCCCGGTGGCACCAGTAATACCGACGGGTCCTGTTGGGCCGCTGGGGCCGGTTTCGCCAAGAGGACCCGTTGCGCCTGTGCTGCCTACCGGACCCGTAGCGCCCATGGGGCCCGACACACCCTGCGGGCCTTGGATGGAACCACCGCTGACCCAGCCGTTGGTGGTGTCATATACCCAGAAGCTGTCATCCGCTTGGACGATGTAGGCATCCCCCTGCGCCGCGGGGGTAGGCAGATCGCCCGTGGTGGCGACCTGGCCTTTGAACGTGATACCGAGGCCGGGGGCGCCTTGGATGCCTTGGATGCCCTGCGGGCCGCTGGCGCCCGTTGGACCGGCAACACCAGTTGGGCCCGTGGTGCCCTGCGGGCCGGTGCTGCCCGTGGCGCCACTGATGCCAATAATGCCCGATGCTCCAGTCGAACCCCGTGGGCCGGTGCTACCCGTTGAACCTTTGGGACCTGTCGCACCAGTTGCACCTATAGGACCTGTCGTGCCGCTGGGTCCTAAAGGTCCTGTTGCACCTGTCGTACCATTCGGTCCTTGGATGCCTGTGGCACCTGTGGTGCCTTGAGGGCCGGTGGCACCTTGACCACCTACAGGACCTGTAGCACCAGTCGGCCCCGCAATACCCGTGGCGCCGGTGGTGCCGGGATTACCCGTGATGCCTGTAGCACCCGTAGAGCCACGGTTGCCTTGAATACCTGTGGCGCCGACTACACCGGTTGGACCTGTTGTACCCCGTGGTCCGGTAGAACCTTGGATGCCCGTAGGACCTTGGGGACCGGTCGGGCCCATCGCCCCGGTAGCACCTGTACTGCCTTGAAGTCCTGTGGCGCCGGTGCTGCCTTGAGGGCCGGTTGGTCCTGTTGTTCCAGTCAACCCGGTCGCGCCGGTGGCGCCCGTGGTGCCGTTGATGCCTGGTGTACCACTCGCGCCTGTGGCGCCTGTGATGCCAATCGGGCCAGTGGCACCTGTTGCCCCAGTTTTGCCGGGGGTGTTGACCTCAATGACATCCGCGCCAGGAACTAACAGCTCAACCGTGTTGACCTGCGTCTCAACAACCTCAACCTCGGTCTGGTTGGGAACGACGTTGATATAGATGTCCGACATCAGACCTCCTCAGGTTCCGTGTATCCCTGGCTGGGACGCACGATGCCCTCCAAGTAATACTGCCGCAACCCGTCGATTTCGCTAATCAGCATCACGTCGTAGTACGCCTCATCGGGCAGTACCTCAGTGATTTCATAACCCAGCGTCAGCACCACGTTGCCTTCTTCTTCGTCCGCGGTATCCACCGAAAAGTCGCCGTATTTGGTGGTGCGGCACTTGTCCCAGACCTGCGCCAGCACGGTGTAGTTGGTGAGGTCGATTACGTCGCCTTCACTGGTCTTGAACGTCAGGTTGAGCTGGAAATCAGCCCGGCGCTGAGGACGGATGTTGTAGGTGCCTGGGTTCATGGTTCTAGGTTCCCGGTTCAGCAGTCAAAGGTGGGGGCCGGGTTGCCCTGGATCCCAAGTCGTACTTGATGCATGGGTCCCACGCCCTCAGGAACGGACACCGTCGCCACCGTGGTGCCGGGATAACCCTCCACCACTGCCGCCACCAGCGGCTCCAGGTCGGTGTCGTTGTTCCAGTCCACGAGGAACGCGGTCCACGTGCGGAAGGCGGCTTGGTTGCTGTACTGCGAGATCGGGGCCATGTCGGGATCGCGGATCAGCACCAGTTCCACGCCCGTCACTGTGGTGCCGGCAGTCATGCGCTCACCGGGGGCGCGGACCGACACTGCCGGGGTCTCCGCACCATTTGGCAACGTGTACAGACCCAAGCTGTTCACCAGCAGCGTCTCAAGTTCGGTGCGCAGCTGGAGGATGTCCATACTTCTAGTTTTCCGAAACCAACAGCAACCCCGCCTCCAAGTAGCCCGCCAATGGCCGATGCGGAAAACGCATCGTGTACGTCATCAGCGGGCGGTCTATATCTCGCAGCCGCACGGGCGTATTGATGAAGCGGCCCACCGCCACGAGGCCGCCGCGGAGGTTATGGCCCTCCCACTTCGGTGCCAGCACCCAGACCTCGCCGTCGTCACTATGCAGCGCCCGCAGTTGTGGTGGAGCGGTCACCTGATCGGCACTTGCAAGGATCTGCGGCCATGCAGCCATCACTAACTGCGGTAACTGCCCCTCGTGACGAAGTGCCAGTGCAACAGCCGCTACGTCGCCGGGCAGCTTTGCCTCGTCCGCCTTGGGCGGCTGGAACATGGCAAAGTCGCTGGCGCTGAACGGCTTGGATTTCTTCGGGTCGCGGTTGATGTTGGCCAGCAACGCCATGTGCTGTGCCTGGGGTAACTCCAGCAGTGCGGCTTGCTCGCGGCGGATTCGTTGTAACTGGCGCCATGCACGCAACACCACCATGCGCAGTTGCTGCGAGAACGTCGGAAGTGGGAACTGGGAGGGGAAGCCGGCGGCTAGGTCGTAGAAGATTTCTTCCCAGTCCGTTTCACTGCGGTCGTAGCTGCCGGCTGCGGCTTTTTTAGTTCCTCCTCCGTCACCGGGGCGCTGCTGATGTCCTCCGCGTCTTGCTCCTCACGCGCCAATGCCCAGATGTCCTCAAATAATTTGCGGGACATGGTGCGGGTATCTTCCAAGCTCCAGTCCTTGAGATCAAGCCGGCAACGCAGGAGTGCGGTGACCGTAGCCTCCATATTCCGCTGGCCCGCCGCGGTATAGACCCGCGCCACCTCTTCGATCCGCTCAGCGTGCTTGGTGCGGATCTCCTCGGCTTTGGGTTCCAGCTCGCGGCCACTCACCGCGGATTCGATGATGTGGAACGCCTCGCTCAGGGTGATGTTTTCTTCCTTGGCGATGGCATCGGCGATGCGGGCGCCGGTGACGAAGCTGCTTTGCTCCATCGCCAGCAACTCGGAGGTCACGGCAGCCTCGCCCACGGTGATGCCGCCGAGGACGGGGAATTCCAGCACACCGGAGACTTCGTTGCCCACGCGCCGGATTTCCGGTTTGCGTGGGGCAACAACGAAGGGCAGCTTGCTCACTTAGGAGGTTGCGTTTTCTCTAGTGTAGTAGACATCAGTTTGTTTGTCGCCAGGCGGCGCAGCATCGCGGACTGGTTAGCCGCCGCCCGCAACGCAATCGCTTCCAGCAGGGTGGGGTTACTCATGTGCCGTAAGCCACGAACATACGCCCTAGATCACCGGGTCCGTACAGCGGGTCTGTTCCAACCGTGTTGGTGAACTGGTTGTAGATGGAGAACTCGGCGGGAAGTTGGGCTGAAACTTGGGAGGCGACGCTGTTTTTGATGGCAGCAGCGGCGGGTTTGGTCTTGACAAGCAAGGCGGTGTAGTAATCGAGATTCTGCTGCAGTTGACCTTTTGCCACGATGACCTTTTTACCTTCGCTGTCAAAACCTGTGGCGTATGCACCACCCGTTTTGGGGTTGTACATGCAGCCGTTGATTACGGTATCTAGTGCGTAGTCAAGGCGAGAAGTTTCTGCGTAAATAGCGCGGCGGGGATCCGCGAAGTCCATGTTTGCGATGAAATCTTTTTGCTCCTGTTCTGTAAGCGGAGTAAATATTTCGGTGATTATTGGAGGCTGAAAAATAAAAACTCCTTCATAAATAGGAATTTGTACAGTATCTTCTTTTAAGATTACAGTACGGTATGTAGTAGTTTTTGTTTTATGATCAGTTTTAAGATAAACACCAACTTTATAAGTAGTAATAGACTCAAGTGCTATGCTTGTACTTTGAAAAGAAACAGGAGGCACTGAATTCGGAACGATACCTTTTCCAAGCCAACCAAGCCCCGATCCCTTAAACACAGGCGATACATACTTATATACTTGCAATCTTTTATACTGTATTGCGTATGAAACAAATGTATAGTCAAGTGTAGAGCTTTGAACCGCCGTATCAAAATGCAAAGTTGAAGTATAGTAAGAAGAGAAAAAATCTGTAAATGTATTTACAAAAGTCTGCCTTCCCTTGCCTCCTATACCGATCTGTTGTACGGTTGTATAAGATGTAGGCCACGCAAAACCTGAGTTAGTAATGTCGTAATATGTAGTATACGGAGTGAGTGTTTCGGAACTTTGAAGACCTAAAACTTGATTAGGATCTAGATTTTCAAGTAAAATGCCGTATGTGGATACAACGGGTTGGCTGTGTAATGATCTGTATTTAAGAGGTGGAGAATTTATAAGATTTGCTGTGTAATTAACCGTACTGTATACAAAGTTCTGGACACTAGGCGTCCATGTAGCAATCCCGACCGTAAATGTAGTTGTGCGTGAAACAGTTACTTCGCTATTTGGAACTGGCTGCGGACGAAGAGAGTCGTAGAACAGGAGGGCGGTTTCTTGGATGCGGCGTTGGGCGGCGGGGCGGCGGGGGATGCGGCGGACTGGAATCGCTCCAGGCTGCTCTTCCTCTTGGCGCTTTTTCTCTAGCTCAGGCTCCAGCGCCGCGGTGGTTTGATTCGCAGTTAAGCGGTCGTCAAGGTTTTGTTGGTTGGCGGCGGCGCGGGTTTTATTTGTTTGGAGCAGTCGCTGGTCACCGACGGTGACGTTGATTTGCGTGCTCATCAGTCATCGGTGGCCAGCGTGATCCGGTAAATGATGCTCGCTCCATCCACCAGCGACACCGAGGGGGCCTCGACAATGACGCTGTGGAGCGTTGACGTGGCACCAACGGTAATCACCGTGTAGACCGTGTCGTAAGTCAGCGTGCCGCCACTGGCTTGGAACTCGGCATCAATCTGCGGCATCTCATAGCGCAGGTCGGTGGGATCCCACTCCCCTTCACCAATTTCACCCGTGGCGCGGGCATAACCGCTGCCGCTCAGTTCCACGCCATCCCATGCGGCGACACTGCTATTGGCGGTGAGGCCGCTGGCGCCGTTGAGTGCCAGGCAGATCCGGTAGTCCCGACCCTCGTAAGCCGCAGCGGCAAGGCGTGCCAGCTCGGCTTGGCTGATGGTCGTGGTGATTGCCATGGGGCTTCCTCTACAGTACTAAGTTACCCAAATCTAACTGCCCAGTTCAGTAATCACCAAGTCCATTGGACCTAGATACGAGAACCGAAATGGGTAAGCACGTGCGGCGCTGCTTGTAGTCATCGTCACCGAGGCAGGCAATTTAATAACGCCAACCAATTTAGTGGTGTCGGCGTACGTGTAAGTGCTGCCTTGCTGAGGTGGTACCTCCGCTTCGTTTACAAACACAGCTATGTGGGTAAATGTGAAGGATCCTGCAGCGGGCGGAGTAAAAATAAATTCTGTGTAGTTTTTATAGGAAATCTCAGTTCCGGCCATGTAATCTTCGTATGTAACCCCGCTAAATACATATTCATTTGCGTACTCTCTTGCTGTGTAGTTGTATCCTGTAGGAACTATGGCAGCAGTGCTATATCTGTTAATTCGGTAGGTGCTCCAGCTATACCAGCCGTCGCCGAAATCGGGTTCGGTGCTTGTTACATTAAGAAGTTCAGCCAAAAAACTGGTAGTGTTATCTTGGTCTGTAATTCCTAGAAGGGCTTTGTAGCTAGGCAAAAACGGAGGACTGGTTTCCTTGTTGCCGTTATAGCCGTTTGTGGAAAGAACTGGATACGGAGCGCTAAGTGTGGCGTAGTTTACGTCCCAGTACTCGTAATAATTTATCCAGCTGTCCCAGCCTTCTGCAATGGTTAGCGAAGCGCCCCCACCACTATCGGGTAATGCAAAACCAAATAATTTAGCATTGTAAGGAGCTAGTGTTGCAGTAGCGGGTAAAGAAGGAGTCGTGGCGTAGTTTGGAACATAACCTACTTTTAGAAGGGATTGATCTGTGAATTGCAAAGATGCAAGAGTTGCAGCGTTTTGTTGCATTACAAAAACGGCGACGTGTGTGTAGGTGTACGTGTTGACACTGCCGTTGTACATGTATACACGTCCGTTTGTCAGATAGTCCGTATCGTAGTAGGCGCCGGGCCAAGCGCTGGTGGCAGGGTCGTACGTTGCAATGGACGCGGGTGGACTTGCCCCTTGGCTGCTGATGTTCAGGTTGCCGCCCGTGCCGCTAAATGCTCCAGCTACCGCGTACTGGCTCCAGTTCGTGGTCCACGTCCAGGTGGTGCGGTCGCCGGGCGCGGCCTCGGGAACATTCAGCAGCTGCACAGCGATATAAGTGCCGCGGCTTTCCAACAACTGCCGTAAACCGTAGGTTCCGAAGGGACTGCTGGGAATGAAGGAGATCGGCATGGCTTTTAGAAAACAAAAACACTGAAGCCAAGAGCGGTGAAAATTTCCACCGTGTCGGCGCGGATCGCTACTGCAGTCTGCTCCACGCTCATCTCCGTGTACACCGGCAGCCGCACATAACGCACCGGCACTGATTTCACACTCAGCGTGGTCTTCGTCACCAGCGTCACGGGCTGGAGCGCAGGGATGTTGGGGTCCGTGCGGATCACGTCAATCGTGGTGCGGGCCGCAAATACAAAATCCTGACGCTCCATTGACGGGGGCACCAGCTCGGTGATTTCGGTTTCTTCGGCGGGGATGGCCGGGGTGTCGGTGGGGAGATCGTCGTCCCAAAAGGTGGGTGGGGGATCCAGGGGGTCGAACGACTCGTCAATGGAATAGCTGTTGGCGGGTTCAGGATTTTCGTTTTGGTAGACCGC
>Ga0194133_10007699_pt1 | contig 12789 bp, 17 predicted proteins | sample TA2KigOf40mmetaG_FD_155448 | JGI IMG/M metagenome (GOLD analysis project Ga0194133, IMG submission 155448) | Freshwater microbial communities from Lake Tanganyika, Tanzania - TA2015055 Kigoma Offshore 40m | ecosystem: Environmental > Aquatic > Freshwater > Lake | place: Tanzania: Lake...
GCTCTTTTGGAGATTTCAATAAGTCAGAAATTTTTGACGTAAGGCCTGTTAAACCCATTACAACTGAATTCTCAAAGGGTTCAGTACCGGATTCTATTTATACAGTTAACAGAGAAGCAGCTTGGAATAGATGGCGCCGTGGATTTGAGCTGGCCACGGCTCACTTTCACGACAACTCTTACGAATATCCTTTTACTTATCGCATTCCATTACCGGCTGGGGTTCCATTAACCGGAGGCAATCAGCCAACAATTCCCGGTGTCTTTAAAGGTTTTCCCACAAAAAATAAAGAGTTTGGCATGCATTGGGCCGGTGTTCGTGTTGCTGGCAGCCTAAGATTTGACAATGTTTTAGACAGCACTGGTACACGGGCTTCTATTGCATCAGTGACAGAGGATAGTAATTATTGGTATGTGCAGCTCACTGGAAGCTGGAGTGCCGCCAATCCATTACCACCGCCTTTATTTGTAGCCATACCCGGTGTACCCGGAGGCATAAAAGCAATTAACGGAGAAATTTTAGAAGACCGTATTATTGCTGCAGCAGGTGTTCCAATTGATCGCGATACAATTAATCCCGATACACAGACACGTTATGGATATGTCCAAGCTGTTTTAGTTGATTTGAATCCATCTACCGGTGTTTTGACTTTAAGAAAAGCTGGTTCTGTCGAGGCAACTCCAGACCGCACACTAATCACTCCGGCAAGCAGACCACCTAATGTTGGTCGCTTCCTGATGACGGGAACACGTTACTGTTGTTCTTGTCAAGACTTTAACCGGCGCGACTATGGTTATATGAGTTCGCTGAATCGTGTTTCAGATTCATTGAAATCCAAGTTTCCTCGCTCAAATGTGGCAACGCTCAAGCCCGGTCGCCACGAAGTAATGACATTATCTGGCGTCGTGGACAACTCCGCGATGACAAGTGCGACTGTCAATAGGAACATGAAGATTGTTTCTCCAGCTGCTCAATACAATGTGCCGCCGAGTGTGACACCAACAGTTTCAACAGAACCTGGGACAAACCGAGACAATCCAGGTGTGTTTCGTGATTTTGGTGGTATGTATTTGCGGAGCACGGCAGACCCTTCACTTCCAGGTTCACGGGCAGAAAGCATGCCTAATTACAAAGACTATGCGGCAGTTGGAAACGTCATTACTTCTTTGACAGATACATGGACTCCATTACTTGATGAGATGCGTTATTGCAAACATATCTATGCAATGAAATATGAAGAAGGCATATTCCCCCCAGAGCCATCAGATTTCCCTGTGGACATGGGAAGTATGGCTGCATGGGAACAAAGATTAGTTGACCAAACAGAAAAAGAGCAAGCAGGGGCAGCCGCCTCAAATCTGCAGTACAGAAGTTTGGCAATAATGGATGTCCCTCCGTATAACTGTCAGGCGCCAATGATGATGCCAATGATGCAAAAACTATTTAACGTTCCGTCAACGTTTGTAAAAATGGCGGGTTTCACAATGTTTGATAAAAATGGTGCAGCTTATATCCCAGCATCAGGACAATACCCAGGCACTTAATCATGGCTAATTTTGGAGATGTTGTAGATTCCAATTTCGTTTATTCACAAAAACAGTTGGACACAAGAGTATACGGTGAAAGTAAGATTTTTTTTGGTGATTCTCCCACTGTTTATCATGTTGGAGATGTGGTTCATCTTCCTTATGTTTCTGGAGAAACGTCTACGATGCAAGCCATTGGCCTAGCATGGGCCGCATTTGTAACTGGCACAGAACCAGCATGATATAAAAAATCTTTATATTGTATACTTTAATTAAGCCTCACAAGGCTTATTAAGGTTTTTTTTACCACTAGTACCCTAGGTGTCCCGATTGCTATGGTCGGGCCATTCCAGGTCACCTCAGCCATGACACAACAGCCGCCTGTTGATCAGCGGATTGTGGACGAGTACTTTCAGCTGATCTCAAATCGAAAAACAAAAGACGTGGGATGGCTTTACGCCATGGTCGCCACCTTTGGTTTAAAACCAGAAGAACTCAGTGGGTTCTCTTGGGGACCAGGGGGAGTAGTTAGATTGTCTAGTCGCAAGCGTCCCGTTTCTCCGCTTCACCCACAATGGGTTCTTTTATTTGAACTCAAAGAAAAAGAGCCATGCACGAGACAAGGCTCTTGGGTGTCCCTTTGTACATCTCTTTATCGATCAATGGCGTATCAGGACATAACCCTGAACGTCACCGACCTGCTTTTGGCCCATCGCCTACGCAAGAACCACTACCAAAACTTTAAGCAGCAGCAGGCATCTGCCCGTTCTTTTGCAGTTGTTTCCTAACTGCTTTTACATTCCAGCGATAACCGTCCCGTGAGCGGGTTTCGGGAAAAGCGGCGAAATGCGGCCCTAGCTTTAGGGTGCCGTCATCACGGTATTTAAAAAGAGTTTGACGGTCAATGCCGAGAAGTTCTTCGGCGCGGGAAATGGGAACCCAGCTGCCCCAGGTTTTAGTCATGGCGCGAGAAAACGCGTGCTTTCATAAAGTATCGAGCAACGAGGGCCTGTCAAGCTTCTTAAGACAAGCTTCGGTTTTGTGTTGTGGTTGTATACAAATGTGGGGAAATTAAAATGAGATAACGGCAACTAAAGAGTATGTTCAATAGTGAACAGGATCCACTCGCCCTGCTCATTGAATTAACTCCAAAGTTAGCAAAGAAACGTTACCGACAATTTATTTACGAAGCCTGGGACTGCAAGTGCGGCTATTGCGGGGAAGAAGCCACATCCCTGGATCACATCATCCCAAGGTTTCGTTCTGGTTCAAGCAACAGAAATAATTTGATTCCTGCTTGCCGGCGTTGTAATATGAATAAAGCAAGCTCCAAGATGGAAGATTGGTACATCCGGCAAAGTTATTATTCACCAGAGAATCTGACACGGATTAAATCCTGGATGTCACAGGATGTCATCGACATCTTTACTTATAATGTTGATATAAGTGCTCAACGATTGGCGATAAGCTAGTGGGAATTTATTACGATCCACAACGAGGTGCGGGTAAACGCTGGGTTGTTACTAAGGAAAAAGTAGATTACACACCAGAAGAATTAAAAACAGATCGCCCTACAAATTTTAAACGCAATGATCGCTATCAGGTAGACGTTTGCGCTGGCCCCTATTTTTTTGGACTTAATTTATGTTGGCATACGGTTAAAGAATGGCGTGATAATTGGGTTAATGATACCACTAAAAATAGTATTAATAAAGAACTAAATGCAGATGGTGTTGCAAATCAAAAACAATTAAAAATTAATCAAGATAAAAATGCTGCTTATGACAAAACTGTTGCCACAGCTTCCTCTACACAAGGAGGCGACTATGTGAATCGAAGGGACATTCTTAGAAATATTCAAAACATTGACGATACAGCTAAGACAAATTTAGAAAATCAGTTTAAAATTTTTTATCGTACTGAAAAACTTCAACGCTGGGATCCAAAACTTGGGGCAAAACCTCCTTATGGTGAGTTTGATGCCAATTTTTATAAAAGACAAAATCAAGCAGTAGCAGAACAATGGAAAACAGCTGTTAATAACGATGATGTAGATATTGTTGAGCGCTATGGGGAAAATGGGTTTTATCTACAACACTATACAAATCAAGGCAAACAAGCCGGTTTACGCGGGAATGCAGTAGAAAAAACAATACAGGCAAATGCATATAAAGAGGTTAAACCCACAGACAAAGAAATTCAAGACGTACGTACCAAACAATTAAATGTTGCTCCTGGAACAGAAACAACAAGTGGGCTTAGTTCTATTAATGAGCGTATTTTAAAAGTTCCAGAAGTTCAGAAAGCCTGGACAGAAGCAAAACAGGGTGATGCATATTGGAAATCATTGGCCCAGGCTAATTATTTAAACGTTAACAATGCAGATCAATTTGCAGCTTTATTTCGCTTATCAACAAGGCCAGCGGATAAACAGGTTGTTTTTTCAAACAATTTAAATGCGGATCCTCAAAATAGAATTACAGATCTAGAAGACGAAATTAATACAGCGGTGGGCGCAGGTCAAAGTGTCGATACGCAACGCTTTGGTGCGCTGGTCCAAGACAGTTTGGCTAGAACAGTTAAAAAACTAAAAGAAACGAATGCGCAAAACCAACAGTTAGCCCTCATGCGTGGTTTTAGTACATTTTCAGAAATTACAGATATTAATAAAGAGTTAACAAACAGCATTTTAGGCGATACAGGCATTGGTGGTTTACTTGAATTTACGGGAGGAGCCGGTAAAACCCAGGAAGCCTTTGAAAAAAAAATTGAAGGTGTTACAGGTGTAAAGAGCAACGTTGTTTATAACTGGCAGAATTGGTTTGATAAAGAATTAGTTACTCAATACAACAAAGATTTAGAGCTGGGCTATTCTACGGGCCAAGCTAAAGAAATGATCAAAATCTCAAAAGATTTTGCCAATAAATTTGTTACTGATTATTTAAAGCCGCGTTTTGATACCTCAAAGTCAATGGACGAATTCATTGAATACATGGATATTCGTCAACAAGAACAATCTCCATTTACGACACAAGATGTTTACACGGGTTTAAAAGATATTGCAAATGCACGTTCTAAAAGTTATTTAGATGAAATACAAAAAATAAGTGACAGGGTTTTTGATACTGACTTTTACTTCAATCCAACAGGAAATAAAGCTAAAGAAGGAGATTACGCAACACAAGCAAAACAAGTTGCAGATGATTGGACGTTAGCTAAAAAACAAGTAGCACAAAAAGATGGATATTGGTACCAACAAGCGTATCGTTTTGGTGTAGATATTAATGATAAAGCGTCATTTGCACGCATGCACTTTGAAACACAAGGACAAGGCAAAGGTTTTGATGCGGCAAAAGATATTTTAAACGCCGGTGCAGTTCAAGACTATATTTCAAAAAACATTACACCTGCTCTCAAGGACTACATATCTAAAAACCCTGGAGGCTTCTCAAAGTTTGTTTTACCGGAAGAGTTTGCTGATGCCTTGCTAAAAGGAGTAAATCCAGCCGATAAAACCCAATGGGAAACAGTATTGAAAAAAATTGGTTTGTCGGATTTTAAAGGCACACTTGATGAATTAAAAGAATATATTACACAAACTTTTAGGACAGGATCAGCACAAACAATTAGAGAAAATATTAAATATTTAAATGAACAACGTTTGACTCCAACGCAAGCACGTCTTGGAGCTGCCTACATTGAACGTCCCCAAGACTTTACAAATAAACCCACAACGCCTACCACAGAACTGTATAACGTTTTTCAAAAAGCTGGTTATCAAGGTTCAGAAGATGACTTCTATACAAAATTTTTCCCTGACTTAGATAAATCTGAACAGCAGTTGTTGACTAAGGCCGGAACAAGCACTGCTCTTAAAATGCAATCGTATAACTTAAAAAATCCATTTGAAGCATTTTCGACTCTTAGTACATTATTGGGAGAAGACGAAGCAACTCCAGAAAGAACTTCTACGGCAAAATCAAGGGATGCATCAAGTTTCTTTAACTTAGGATTAGGAGATACAGAAGATTCTGAATACAAATCAAAAACTGGTAGTCAGATTCTTGGAGAATTTACTTCGTTGTTTAAAGGGTTCTAATGTCGGATAAGCGTAGAAAAGCAGCATCTGCCGCCAAATTGGCAAAAGATAAAATGGCATGCAACAAACCCCAGCGCACCCCTGGTCACCCCACCAAATCACATGTGGTTAAGGCCTGCAAGGAGGGAGAAGAAAAAATTATTCGTTTTGGACAGCAAGGCGTAGAAGGCGCAGGCAAGAATCCACAAACCGCCAAAGACAAAGCAAGACGAAAGTCTTATTACGCCCGTCACAACGCCCAGGATTCTCATCCAGATATTATGTCCGCTAGATACTGGAGTCACAAAGTTAAATGGTAGACAAAAACAAGTGGATGGATTTTCCGATAGAGTGATAGCGCCTTAGTTTTATTTCAATGGCACGACCTAAATCCACAGCATTCGTCAAACTTGGGTCCAAGCCCAAACGCACCAAACAAGGACAAGGAAGAAATTCATTACCTAATCACGGACGCAAAAAATTGCGCGGGCAAGGTAATAAATAAATTGGGTATGATTGGGGGTAATAATAATGATTACCCCCATGTCAGACATTACTGGTGCGATTAATTTGATCCGCAAGTATGAAGGCTTTAGCGAAAAAGCTTACCCAGATCCGTATACAGGTATAGAGCCTTATACACTTGGGTATGGGACACAATTTTATCCTGACGGTTCACCGGTAAAACAAGGGCAATACTGCACAAAAGAAAAAGCGCTTGAATATTTATTTCACGAAGTTCATCTTATTGAAGTACAGCTGCAAAAATTAAATCTTGGTTTAGATGATTGCATGTTGCAGGCTTTGATTTCTTTTATTCATTCTGTTGGCTGGGGATCATTCCTTTACAGTGAATTGATCGACTGTATTGAACGAGAAGATTTTTTTGAAGTCACGCAAGAAATCAGTAATTGGATTTTTGATCCGCACCATAAAGTTGTTGGCGGTTTGATTGATCGCAGAAGGGATGAAATTGATTTATTTCTTCAAGAAATCAATGTCAATCCAGGGGCCTCAACAGATATTCTTTTAAATGCTTTCCGCAATTACGATGCTGCTCCGCATCAAGTGAAAGCAGTCCGCGAACTAGAAGAACACATTAGTCCCTATGTTCTGTCTAAATTTGCTAATGATTTTGACAGTGATCGCGTTTCATGGGATGAGTTTTCTCGGGAAGAGCTTGACGCCATGTTTGCCATGTAGTCTTAGAATAATTAATACAAGAGCCGCGAAATGCAATGGAGCGTTCAGTAGAACCCCGTGAGTTTCAACTTCCTTTGGAACTTCAGTTTTCCATGCGTAAGGCTGAATTAACAGCCCAAGAAATGACCTGGGACGAACTATATTCTGCTCTGTTAAATCTTTATCATCAACGTTTAATGGAATGGCATGCAGTCAAAGCCATTCTTGCCGATGAAAATATTGAGCTAGATTGGGATCTGCCAACCGATTTAGAGTTATGTGAACTCGCCGCCGCTTGTATGGTTGAAGACGAGGAGAGCGACGACGAAGAAGATTTATGTCAACCCTTTTGAGCTTCGTCAAAAGAAATTAAACGGTCCAGGTACCACTGGGCTTTTTTTAATGATTGAATATTTCCTTTATGTATTTCTCTCCATACATATTTAGCAATATTTCCTTTTAAATAACCACGATATTCTTCTGGTGTTAGCTGCGCTTCAATGGCTTCAATGCATTCAATGCCACCACGGGCAGTGTAGTGAGGCGGATGATTGACCATATCCTGGCTATTGTCCTCCACGACCCCTGGAAAACCCGGAAGATTAAATACGTTTACAGATGTATCAACCGTATCAACCGCCCAGGGTGCTGGACATACTCCTCCTGGGCATTCGGACACTTCTGGCGTTTCTTCTATCGGAGCAAACCACGGCGTTTCAGAGACTGCTCTTTCATTTCCTCCGTTGGTTTTCCGAGCGCAAGCACCAGAGCCTTTGGACGAGGCGCAGCCCCCATCTCCACAGCTTCCTCCGCCGACGGAATGTAACCCGTCACACCCGGGCGCTCCATCCCCTCGATATTTAATGGATTCCTCTCCAGTCCTTGTTCGCATGCCACCAAGCCCCTGTTATACATGTCATATAAGGGTACATCATTTTCTTCATTAGCGAGAGGTTGGCCAAAATCCTCCTCATCATCTAAGCAACGGCATTGCACTTCGTCGTGCACAAAAGCATCTAAAAACGCCGAAGGGTTGTTATGCATAATATTTGGAACTTGATTTATTCCTTTTACAATAATACTATGGCAAATTTCTTTGATCCAAACTACGACCCAAGGCAAGACGCGGGTACGTCTAGTGTTGAAGTATCTGATTTACGTCCCGAGCAAGATCGAGACGTGGATTTGCGACATTTAGATCCCGAAGAACGTAGTTCATATTCCGATGTTTTTCGTCAGTTTGGATACAACCGAAACCAAGAAGACGCACAAAAAGATATTGCAAAATACATGAAAGCAGCACGTGTTTCTGGCGCCTACAAACAACGTGCTGGAATTGCACAACCAACTGTTCGTGGCGAAACACCAAGAAACCCAGCGGTGATGGATATTTCGTCCTACGGAATTCCTTTTGGCGGAACAGTTTTACCGTCTATGGGAGACACAGCCGGTCAAGCGGGCAGTACAAACTATGCCCGTAAACCGTTACGAAACTTTGGCCGAATTTAATTAAACCTGAGAAAATACAACATTAGGCGGTTGGCTTTGATATTTGCCTCTGCGATCTTGATAGCTTACTTCACAGGGTTGTCCTTGATAAAACAATAATTGTGTGATGCCCTCATTTGCATAAATACGATTAAAAAGCCCAGTGCAGTTACTGATTTCCAAAGTTAAATAACCTTCCCAGCCACTTTCCGCTGGTGTAATGTTAACTAAGATCCCAGAACGCGCATAAGTGGATTTTCCAACAGCAACAACTGTTACATCCCGTGGCAATTTTAAACGCTCTTTAGCAACGCCCAAACAATAACCATAGGGCGGCAGTAAGAAATAGTCACCGCGTTCATCGCTCAAAAGTTCAGCCGGCTTCAAAATATCAGGATCAAAATCTTTTGGATCACAATCACCAGCCTGGACCTTACCAAAGATTAAACACTGTGTAGGCGAAAGACGGATGTCATATCCATAGGAACTAAGCCCGTAACTTAAAAGACGCCTGCCATCTTCTTCGCTGACAACATGATCAATAAAAGGACAAATCATTTTTTCTTTTTCGGCAAGCTCTCGAATTTGCCAATCTGCCAGTACGGACATAACCCTTTGCAATCGTTATTCAGTCTACAGATTTAATGAATTACTCGCCCTTTTTCTGAGTAGATATCAATAAATTTTTCAGTTGCTTCTGTAGCAGACTCCATGGGCGGCAAGTATACCAAAAAAGAAGTGCAGGTTTTATGTTTTGAAACACCATTGCTTGTGTGTTTTAGCAGTGTTGGGGCGGTTCTCAAAATACAAATTGGAAAATCAAAAATTCTTTGATCATACCGAATCATGTCAGGGCAGTTGCTAAAGTACAAGCCCTGTTTAATCTCTCCGGCAAGCCATGCGCCATATAGCTTGCGAAACCAAACGGCATGGGATGAAACCAAAGTAGGCGATGTTGCTCGTGTCATTTTCCAACGTTGGTTTTTTTTATCCCAAAAATACGTGCCACTCGGTGGAAATAAGTAAACACTTCCGTGCCATTGTTGGCAATTTAAGCCATCATCAGAGGGCGTAAAATATTCTTTTGCCTCTACGTATTGGTTTGCAGTTTTTGAGCTGGCAACGTCCAGATCAATACCACCCAAAAGCCCATGGGCAGAAGCAACCAGATCATAATTAGTAATTAACTCACGATCTTCAACGTGAGATCGAATATTTTGAATTGGCATTATTGCTTTGTCATTTCGTTATAATCAACTTCGCAATAACGAAGACCTGCTGCGTCATTAATGACGTATCCAGCTTTTTCTTGAGGATCGATTTTTTGAGCGGCTTCCAGGATTCGACGAAACGTTTCCGCCATATCCCCATTATTCTCGCGTTCACATTCTTCTTGTGCCGCATGCAATTCTTTAAGTGTTAGGAAGAACATAGAACGCTGCATGTTTTCAGGCTGAAACACCATAACACCAGGACCTTCGTGTTCCCAAAACTTACAGTAGTGTTGTCCCATATCTCCCAAGATCACACGCACCGTAGCGTCTAACATTTTGGCCTTGCTATCGTCAAGATCATTGCCAACAACAGAAGCAATTAATTTTTCGCGGCGATTCATGGGTTTAAAAGCTCCTGTCTCAGTAAAGATTCCAACAGTTTATTGGTTGGCTGGTATAAAACCACCATTTTTCCCAGAATTCCGCGTTTTTTTAATAACCTTCCATCGTCATCCCTAACTTTTTCTAGTTCCCCTGATCGAATCAGGTATTCAGCAACGCAACGCAAACGTCTTTTTAGAGGAAGCTCTGCCTGTGGAAATTTACCGCAAATGGTGTCCGCCTGCAAATCTCTGAACGCCATGCGCAATCGATTTGCCAATGTCATACCAGAATTCACATCCTCTTCTTCATAGTTTTTTAAGTTCACAAGGTAGCGCTGTAGGCATCCATCATCAAAAGAACCTTCAGGCGGCAAAAACATTTCTATTTGCAACCACAGGGATTTGGGCAAAAGATCTTGACAGTTTTCTACCGTAACCGCAAAGATATCAAAGGTCTTAAATCGATGAGCCATTATTCTTTCGGGAAACAGGCACTGCTTTTATACATTTTTGCTCCCGATTTGTAATGATCATGTGTTTCAATATTTCTATTTTTTGCAAAAGAACGTACTAGATGATTCCAGGGAATACGAATCACTGCTTTTTTAGATGTGTCTGGACAGGCATTAACGTAATGAATGCCTTCAACCCAGCCTTTTTCTGGTGTTTTTTTGCCAATGGCAATCCAGTTTCGCAGCGTTTGATCTGAGACATTTAAACGTCGTGCACATTCTTCAGTTGAAATGTACTCATCGGCATAAGCCTCTGGATTCAAGGCATCAGTTTCTCCGTTTTGATAACGACTGTGCCACATCGATGCCAAAATATTTCGGATTCCTTTTAATTCCCATGCAACGTCTTCTAATCCTTTTCTAATTCCATTGACCATAACAACAAACCCATTGATTAAATGCTAACGTATAAGAAAATAGTTTGTTTTAAATGGAAGATCAAATTCCTGTTAGCCAAGTTCCAAATCGCCCTCAAATCACGCCAGAACAGCTAGAGGAGATGAAAGCACGTGCTAGAGAGTTGGCAATTCAACAAACCTTGGCCCAGAAAACGCCTGCAAATCAAGTACAGCCACAAATTATTTATGTGCGGCACAACTTAACTGTTGCAGAATTACTGTTAGTTTTTTTCATCTCTTGCGGAATTGTAACAGGAATTCAATGGGCTTGGAACTTTTCTGCCAATCTTTTGCCGCGAATTGAAGTTAAAGTGCGATAAACAAGGTAACCTATAATAAAAGGTAAGCTTTTGATGTAATTGTAGGTGACCAATAGAAGAATTTCAGAGTTTCCAGCCATTAACGGCGTAGATATTGACGACGAAGACTTATTGCCTTTAGTACATGTCTTCGAGGTAGACCCAACACTGCGCAATAAACGGGTTACTTTTACCGAGTTTAAAAATTATCTAGATCAGTATTACGCTAACGTATCCGGCGAAATTTTCCCTGGCAATATAACTCTTAGTGGTAATTTATTCGTTGGTGGAACTACAACGCTAAACACTTTAAGTGCTTCTGGGAGTTCTAATTTTAATAGTATTTTTGTTCAAAACAATGCGACTGTTTCGGGCACCTGCAGTGGAAATACCTTTACTGGAAATACTGCATTATTTGGAAATGCAGTAATCAATAGTGGTGGATTTCAATCAGCAACAGGCATAACGGCTGTTTTTACAACGGGTGTTTTTACAAATTTAACTGTTACTACTCAGACTTTTTCCGGCTCTCAAGCGGTAAGTGGTGATCTCACTGTTCTATCTGGTTTATTTGTTTCTGGTCAGACTGTATTAGGCAACAACTTAACAGTTACTGGAGACATTAGCGGACAAACAATAACAGGTTTAACCGGAAACTTTACAAATATTACGGGCGTCAATATTGTTGGCACATCAAATATTTCAGGTTTAAATGTTACAGGCAACACGGCTGGTTTTACTACCGTTACCGGTACAACAGCAAACTTTCAGTCAGGTGTATTTACAACTCAACTCTCTGGTGCTGTAATCACAGGCGATACGGCTGGTTTTACTACAGTTACCGGAACAACAATTACAGGTACAACAGCACAATTTGGAAACATCACTGGTTCAACTTTAGCAATAACAACACCTTCGGGCTCAACTCCGGCCATTGTGTGTTCAGGTGTTGTTTCTGGAAGTACATCGGGCTTTGTTATTAAAGGCCCATTAATAATCTTACCCTGATTTAAATCTTTTAAATTTTTCAAGCTAAAATCAACATATAGAGCTAAACATTAAAATGCCTTACGGTACTATCAAAGTTGATACAATAACCTTTACCTCAAGCGGTGTAGACACAAGTGTTTCTATTTCTGGTTTAGTTCAAAACCCTAGTTTTAGTGGTGATATAACTTCTAGCGGAACCATTTCCGGTGTTACTATTAGAGGCGGAACGGTATCGGGAGCTACGATTACCGGTACTGCCAGTCAGTTTGGTACAATAACAGGCGATACGGCTGGTTTTACTACCGTTACCGGTACAACCGTTACAGGTACAACAGCTAACTTTGTTGCAGGTAACTTTGCTACTAGTATTACAGGCGTCACTGTTACGGGCACGACAGCTAACTTTGTTGCAGGTAACTTTACTACTAGCATCACTGGTACAACAGTAACAGGTACAATAGCTAACTTTGTTGCAGGTAACTTTACTACTAGCATCACTGGTACAACAGTTACAGGTACAACAGCTGACTTTCAGTCAGGTGTATTTACTACTCAAGTAAGTGGTCTTACGGTCCTAGGACCTACTCATACCGGCACGACAGCTAACTTTGTTGCAGGTAACTTTACTACTAGCATCACTGGTACAACAGTAACAGGTACAATAGCTAACTTTGTTGCAGGTAACTTTACTACTAGCATCACTGGTACAACAGTTACAG
>Ga0194133_10007701_pt1 | contig 12787 bp, 11 predicted proteins | sample TA2KigOf40mmetaG_FD_155448 | JGI IMG/M metagenome (GOLD analysis project Ga0194133, IMG submission 155448) | Freshwater microbial communities from Lake Tanganyika, Tanzania - TA2015055 Kigoma Offshore 40m | ecosystem: Environmental > Aquatic > Freshwater > Lake | place: Tanzania: Lake...
TGGGTGACGGCGAGTTTCTCGCGGATCAGACCTAATTCAAACCGTCGTTTGCCCTGACCGATCTTGCCTTCGACAGCATTGCGTTGCCTCTGATCATCCAGAAACAGGCGCTTCCCTTCAGCCAATAACTCTGGATCACTCTTGGGGCGACCGAGCCTTGGACCACTCAAGCGAATGCCATGGCGCAGACAGAAGGCTCGATTGGCACGAGTTCGATAGATCTGATCTGCACAGATCACCTTGGGGTAGTGACCATGACGGCGGCGATAGGCCCTTGCCTGGGCTTGCAGGTCTTCTCCTTCGTTGTAGGGATCAAAGCTGAGTCGATCCAGAAATGTAAAGCCTTCACCTGTCACCGAGATGGAAATCTTCGCTCCGAACTCAACGTTGCACCGTGCCTTACCACGCACGATCGGCCTGATATGGGCCTGGCTAAGGCTGACGATGCGGTCAGGGATGCTTCTGCTGTCAGACTGGTCAAGAATGGTCTGCTGACGGACAAGCTCGCTGACAATCAAAAGCTTCTGGTAGGCATATCGCCCAGCCGCCAAAAGGCTTGCACCACAAGCGGTTAGGGCGTCGATACTGGCCAGATTACGCCTGAGATGCCCAAGCTGCTGTCTGATCGCCTTACGGATTTTGTTGATTCGAGGCCTCTTCTTCTTTGCCACGGCTAGAAACTGCTGCCTGGCTTGCTTGCGGTGCGTGCGAGGCTTATGGCCAAAAGCATCTCGGATCTGAGCATGCATCGCATCGATTAATGTCTCGGTCAATTCTCGAGCTTCATTGAGCAGCGATAGATCGGTGGGGTGACGAATATCTGCCGGAACACATGTTGCGTCGATCAGCAATGAGCCTTGATTGGGTCGTGTTGTGTTGGATCCAATCTGCTGATCAGCTGGGCGTGCGGCTCCGCCTCCATGGCTGCTGTCGTCGTCATGATCAGTAGCTGCAGCAGAGTGGATCACATTCAGGCCATGACGCACGATTCGTTCATTACAGTCATTCACCACTGATTCCGGCAGCCGTTTCCGGAAATACACCATCATCGACGGATCAAATGGTGCTAAATACTGATAACCCTCCAGGCCAATGAAGAACTGGAGGTAAGGATTTTCTTTGATCTGCTCAACGAGTTCTTCATCCGTGAGCCCCAAGCGGGCTTTGATGATCAAAGCTCCAAGCGCCATGCGAAATGGCTTGGCTGGAGCACCAAAACCCTTGCAGAACTGAGATGCATAGTCATCTTCCAATTCGTCCCAAGGGATCAGCTCAGCCAGCTTGATCCAGCGATTGTCACCGGAGATTTGCCCACCAAATGGCAGGAAGAAATCCTTGAACGAGAGCTGATCACGATGCTCACGCCGATACATGTGGAAAACTCTGGGCGGCTTTTGGGCGCAAATGGCCCCATTTGCGTACATTTTACCGCCAGAAACTGCCTAGATCCATTGCGGCGTAACTGGTCTGGCTTTATTCAGGAGGCCCGAAGTATATATAGCGCCGTAGGCGGATTGAGATATGTAGTTTTGATATTACAACAATAGAGGGGGGTATTTAAGAGCATAAAGTCAAGTACTTGTCGACGTGATTCCTAAACGTTTCGGTTTTGTTTGTGGAGTTATGATATTGGGAGTTTAGTTCATCAATAAGATGCCTTCCTGAGACAAAGCATTTATGACTGACTGGTAAAATATATCTATTGGGGTTGAGTGCAACATCTAGCGGGATGCCGAGCTTGGTACTGACAAGGGAACATAGCTTGAGTAGAGCAGGTCGTGGAAGGGTTGGTTTTGAAAGGATTTGGAGAGCGCTTTCACGAGTCATCTCACCATTTACTATGAGATTACTAAGGTGAGCTCTTCGTTTATCAATACCATATACGCTTGGAAGATATACTGACTGGTAATACAGCGTCCAGGAAGATTCTCCATGCTTGTGCTCATAGGGTTCATAGTTATATTTGCTTTGGAGATAAGATAAGGCCTCAGTTTTGTCGTAAGGAATGAGGTCTAATAGTGGAAGGCAGTCGTAGCTTAGCAAGGCTTTGTGTGATACTCTATATGCGGCAAGCTGCTCATAGTTTATATAGGGAAAACCACGCAGTGGTGATCGCCAATACCAATTATAGATGCCTTGGAGGTTTGCGATATCGTGCCAGTGATGGCTCCAGGCGGATGGCAGAATGGATTCTGTAGTATTATTAGCCCCAGTTATTAGGAAAGGTATACTAGTCTTATTGATGATATCTATTTGAGAAGAGAAGATAGCGATATCTTGTGGCATATCCTGGTTAAGGACGCCGGAGTAGAAATAGGCAACCTGCAGCTTACGCATCAGGTTCCAGTTAACAACATGAGTGTGAAGTTGGACGCCAAGAGACTTGCAAAGATTTGAGATATTTGATACAGCAGGCTTGGTATTCCAACCGGTATCTAAGTGTAGGACATAGGGTCGTAAACCATGTTGTACAAGGAGATGCAGTAACCAGGAGCTGTCAACACCACCGCTTAATCCACATAGGCAGTCATAAGGGCCAATGTGAGGTCTACTACGAATATGTTGAACTATGTCAGTGATGGTATGCCGATTGGCGCTAGAAACAAAACGTTGTGCATGCCTACAGTGAGTACAAGTGCCATCTGTAAATAGGGTTATATTCGGATCAGTTTGATCCATGACACACGTAGAGCAGATTTGAGGAGTCATTGATAACGATTAGATAGAAAAGGGAGCGAGACCAAAACAGAGGAGTGATCGTTTAGGAAGAAGGCACTAGTAGAGGAAGCGATACCTGAAAACAGGGGGTGATGCTCAGCACAAAGAGACATAGTTTCATTGAGAAAGTAACCAAGACCACCTGAGAGAAGCAGTGGATTTGGACAGTTAGATAAACAAGATTCATCTAGCACCTTAAAGTCAATACCCTGTTCGGTACCAGAATGGAGTACTGACGTTAGTAAGATATCAGAGATAAGAGAAGAATTGAATAAGTCAGTAAATGCATGTAGTTCGACATTTCGAGTGGGTTCAAGAAGAGGAACTATTCGACGGGAGCCAAACTTGTAATAGTCTACGGAAAGACCGACCGCTTGTTGCCCATATCTGTGTGTTGCGTACTCAATAAGTCTAGTGTTGGATAAGGTACGCTTAGCAGGAAAGAAAAGGCGATCAGCACCGGAATGAAAGAAATTATCGATATCTAGCTGAGTGTCTATACATCCTGTAAAGGAAAGTGGAAAGTCGGCTGTGAGGCGAAGGCTACGGACGATATTTGGGATTCTCTCTGGATTAGATCGATAGCCTTGTAGAACGATAAGAACTTCGTCGACGTGATAATCACTTAGGATGGAAAGAATGTTGATAGGGTCACCAACGTAAATGGGACAGGAGTGTGCTGTAGTAACATAGGCAAGATCTGACTGAATGACGAGAGAAAGGACGTGGCGATGATGTACATTCATTTGAGATTAATAAAGTTAGAAATGAGGATTCGGCCGTGAGAATGGCTCAGTTCGGGATGGAATTGATAGCCAAATATATTGGAACCGTTAGTGGCGGATGCCGCAATAGGCAAAGAATGGCTAATAAGACTGATATGTGTAGTCTCTAGAGTAGGAGGAACGAAGAAGGAATGGGTAAAATAGAAGGGAGCTAAAGGCGTGGAAGGCGACGCAGGACCGTTCGGAAAGATTGTTCTGTAGCCAACATTAGTGGAGAACTGGGCATGTGTTGCTAGAGATAAAACACGTCCGGGGAGTAAGCCAAGACACGGGACGGATCCTTCCTCACTGAAATCGAAAAGGAGCTGGAATCCAAGGCAAATACCAAGGAGATAGTGATGTTGAGCGAATTTACGAATCTCGGTATCCAGACCAGTGAACTGAAGAGTTGACATTAAAGAAGACATATGTCCTACACCTGGTATAATGAGGTGTGTAACAGTTTGAAGATCTTCGGGAGAAGTAACGCGCTTGTAGAGACAGCCCAGGCGTGAAAGGGAGCCTACAATAGATAGGGAGTTTCCAATGCCGACATCAAGTACTCCTATGGTTGTCATTTAGGGCCCAGTGATTTGTATGGTATGAGTAATGGTGGTACCGGTAAAGGTTGAAATGGATTGTTGGAATGCATTGATGGAGAGAGTTAGTGTATATTAATTGTTGACATGCCCTTGTGGGTGGATTGGGGGGCAGGGCTGACTGAAAGTCGGCTCATCCCGTCTCTGCAGCGCTGATTCTTAACCAGCTAAGCATTCGGCTGATGTCATGCGCCACGGCCATCAGGCCAGCGCGGATCGATCGGAAACCGTTCCAGCGCAATAGGTTGAGAGCCATGGTCCGCAAGAGAGCCAGGACCAGCACACCATTGCGATGGGTGTATTGGTGAGCGACCTCACCGAGCTGGGTATCGCGAGGCCAGTGCCACTGGTTTTCGATCGCCCAGCGCTGACGCACAAGCCGCTGTAGCGCTTTTGGGCTGGTGCGCAGAGTGGTGATGAACAAGTGCACGTGGTGAAACTGCTTACCGTCACGCCGGCCGGTGCTCACCAGCTCGACGATCCAGCCGGCTCCGGCCCAGCGCTCACGGATGGTGCCTGTGGCATTGCGGGCCCGGAGAGTCAAGCGCACTTGGCGGCCATGGCTGACCTCGAAATCGCTAATCACCACAGGGAAGTGCCGGTTTCCGCGTAACTGGGTGACGATCTGCTGATACAGCCGGCGCTGGTTGTTTTGACCGTCAAGAGCAAGTCGGCGCCCTGCTCGGCGGCGAGTTGAAAAACGCTGGCGAGGTATGCAGCGCGTCCGCCTGGATCAGCACGCCATCGAGCTCCAGTGCGCTCAGCAAAACTTTCAGTGCCTCGCGCTCGTGGGATTCGCCGGTGTCAAACGAGGTCTGGGCAATCGCCACACCCAGCTCGCGGGCGTACAGCGTGACCTGGGTGACAAATCGCGTGGCGCCATCGGCACCATCGACCTGAGCGGCTGAACCGCGCAGGGTTTTGCCATCACAGATCAGCTGGTCGAAATCCTTGTTCTGATAAGCGATCTGGGCCAGCATCTACTGCCTGAGCAACCCAAAGAGCTCCTCGATCTCCACCCGCTCAAACAGGTAGAGGAAGGTGGAATCGCAGGGTGCCTTGGGCAGCTCCAGATCGAAAGCAGAGCCGAATGCCTGATGATGCCGTTTGGCAAAACCCTCCAGATCCCTGGCGCTGCGGCAGCCACTGAGGATGCCAAGGATCGCCAGCAACAACAGCAGCCACTGGGGGTAACGCACCCCTCAGCGCTTACGACCTTCCGGCAACGCCTGAAGAAAGGCGATCAGATCAGCAGTGGCAGCGGGGTCGGCCAACGGGCGGGAGCAGTCCCGACAAAACCGGAACCAGCATGGCCGCACCTGCCGCCCTATGACAAACTTTTAGTCGGCCCTGAGTAGTGGTGCGGCCAGAATTAAGTAGAACGATGAAGTCATTCCACTATATGTGACATCCAAGGCAGGAGAATTTTGCGAAGCCGCTAGACTGAATGTAAAAGGGCCCTCAGCAATAGTTGCAACCCAAAGCAGTGAAGCGTGAGCTCACAAGGATTCTATAATTGAATGAACCTCTATAATTTTCATAGAAACGTCATTGAGCTCTTGATCAGACATATCTAACGAGCAAGGTATTGTAAACATTCTCATGTATGCCTCCTCTGCTTGGGGACAAAATACATTCGTATCAGCCCCTTTAAATAAACTGTGCCTATAGACTGGCTTATAATGACAGGACAGCCTGATTCCTTCCTTGCGTAGAGTTTCGTACATCGCGAGTTTCTTGACGGGCTCATTAATCAATGGAAAGAGGCAAACTGCAAGATGACGAAAGGGATTGACCAAGTTTGGGGTTGAAGCCTGAAACATTATACTTGTGGAAGAGAATCTATCATGCAAGAGTCTGATCTGCTGCTCTCGTCGCGCTTTACGCTCCTGTAGTGTCTTGAACTGCGCCACCCCCACTGCAGCAGATATATCCGACATCCTGAGATTGAGGCCAGGCTGCTTAATCTCAACTAACCATGGCTCAAGTTCAGAGCCTCTTGTTAGGCCAAGGTTTACAAAAGATTGGACTTTTGCATGAAGAGCATCATTCTTTGTTGAGATCAAGCCGCCCTCGCCTGTTGATATAGTCTTTAGACCATGGAATGAAAAACAACATACGTCGCTTTGATGACAATTACCAACGGGATAGCCATCATCAGAGCTTGCCCCGTATGCATGACATGCATCTTCAATGACTCTAAATCCGTAAAATTGGGAGAGTCTTGCAATGTTCGTCATATCCTGAAGAACACCTGAGAGATGAACCACAACTAGTACATCCGGCAGTGATCCTTCTATTGAGGCTTGACGGAGCATTTGCTCGAGTTTATCTATTGATAAATTAAGTGTGACTTCGTTAATGTCAACAAAGTAGGTTTTCGCGCCTAAAAAACTGGCAACTTGGTAGGTTGCTGCAAAATTAAGAGCTGAAGTCCAAACGACAGATCCTTGAGATATGTCAAGAGCCTGCATTGCAGCTAGCAGTGCAGAGGTACCGGAGTTGGTGAGAACGCATCTGGACTGCATCATCTGTTCGTTTAAGGCCGTGAACTGCCGTACACATTCGCCACCGGTAACCTGCTTACTCAACAATACAGTGTTTATGAGATCAATCTCATTGCCAGATGATTCAAATGAGGAGTAGAAATACATCAGAAGAACGACTCAATACCTGATCTAAGTGTTGTCATGGGTTCATACCGCAAAAGCTCCCGGGCTTTTGTAATGTTAGGTACCCTCTTATACACTTCTCGAGACGCACCCCGGATGGTCTGTGACAGAGGGATTTGTTCAATAGTTGCGTTGTATCCAAAGCCAGTTGAGACATCCTGAACAAGCTTTGCCAACTCCAGTATGGTCAATGGCTCTGAGTCATTACCAACATTGAGCAAGGTATATTCATTTAGTTGCCTAGAGATTTTTAATGTCTTTATAATTGCATGAACAGCATCTGTAACGTGACAAAATGCTCTCAGCTGAGTGCCATCTCCATAGACAGTGATCGGCTTGTCACTCTTCACCTGATCAACAAACTTAGGGATTACAAAATCATTACGTTGTAGTGCTCCATATATCGAAAAAAGTCTGAACGATACTGCTTTAAATGACTTGCTGCTTAGACTACTGAGGTATCGCTCAGCGAACAACTTAGCAATGCCGTAGTCAGATTTCGGTGAGACCCTTGAGGATTCGTCTGCATCCACTAAGTCACCGTAGACTTCGCTTGAGGACGTATATAGAACTAAGCCCATACCAGCTTGCTTGGCAGCTTGAAATAGAGAACAACTGTTGATTCCATTTACCAATAGCGTATCCGTACTAGATGCTTCGCAGTTGTCTACACCAAGAAAAGCGGCGAGGTGTATGAGAACATCATGATCTGCCAGCAATTCAGGCTTATTGACAAGATGCAGAAAGTCATAATTTTCGTATGTTACATTTTCGTAGCCTGCAAATACTGAGGCGCTGGAGCTGTCTACAATGGTAACATTTGCGCAAAGTCTGGATATAAGTGGTATTAAGGAGCGCCCAATAAAACCATTGCCGCCCGTCACTAGCACTCTCATCAGTTTCGTTCAATTAGTTCATATCTTAGCATATAGGATGGCTTAGACCTTCACAGAAAGCATTGCACTGAAGGGACATCAGAGCAGGACATTTCTGTGAAATGAATCAGTCGAGATAATTGCTTTAGCTTCTAATGGTCTGCAAGAGATTCGCAGTGTGATGATGCCGGAACAGTACGCCAAATAGGCGTTGTAAACATATTACATAGGGCTTGGGTTATCTATGTCTTGGATATGGTTGACATTCTCGGTTGATTGTTCTTAAGACTTTAAGATTTTACCTTTGCAAGGCTTATTTGGCAGCACTCTTTATATTCATATGAATGGGTACTTTCAAGCTCAGCAGGAGACACAGAGAAGTGCCTATAGACTGATTTCCGGTATTGACCTCTGACTCTCGCTTAAAAAGAGTGATATCGCCCTCAGGACCTAGCGGAGTCCTATCATGTTTCACACACGGTATAAAATAGGTATACTTTGGTTTGTCAGTCTATAGATGAATATGTAAGCAAGCCACCATCACGAAGGGTTTACTTCGTCAAGTCCCCTTGACGTAAGCGAAATACAGGCGGTCGATCTATGGTACAATGCCTTTAGATTACTTATTGGCATGTCTTTGGCAATCAAAGAATTTAGCTATACGGCAGAACAGACAACAATTTACTGTTATACAGTTCAGCCTATTGACGAGCCGATTGATCTTGCGCATATTGCAAAGATTGACAGCTTTGTACGCGACAAATCAATCAGTACTTGTTCAGATTTCTATTTTACTTCAGCAGAATTCTCAAGTTCCCGAGAGATACCAGCCATAAGATTCTTGTCTACAACAACAAGACGTAATATCTGGCCAACAGATCTTGAGGAATTTTTGTGTGCAGTGCGCGACATTGATCCTTTGAGAGTATCAGTCAACCAGGTCGAGTCCCTATCATCTCTATTAGTTTCGGAGCATACCTTTGAGGTCGAGGAGTACTCGACTAGACAGCTTAAGGCCTGTCATAGCCATTCTTTCTACGATCACAATTCAGAACCTTCTATTTACGGATTTGAGAACCTTCTTGATATCGAGAGGCCTCCTTATGTAATGCTAGACTACACAAATAAGTGCAATGCAAAGTGTATTCATTGTCCGCAATCCGTGGGATTCGAGGGTGACTCCGTCAAAAGCGAACTAAGCCTGGAAGACTTATCCCATCTATGCGACGACTTAGAATTAAACGCTCCTGAGATAATCCGGATTACCGGTGATGGGGAACCCTTGATGAACCCAATCTTCAAGCAGAGTATTAATCTGTTAAGAGAGAGGGGTCTTATCGGTCTGACAACGCTTACAACAAATGGATCGCTGTTAAGTGAGTCTATCTCTGAATTCCTTATTAATAGTGGTATTCTAATGATCGACATCAGCTTAGATGCGCTTTCACAGGAAACCTACAATCGTATACGAGTTGGATTAGACTATGATAGAACCATTAAAAACACCCTGCGACTAATTGAGTTGCGAAACAAGGCGGGCTCAAACACAAAGATAGTTGTTTCATTTGTTGAGCAAGAAGGTAATAAGCATGAAGTGCTTCTGTTTAGAGAGTATTGGAAAGATCTGGCCGATGAGGTATTGATTAGGCAGCTTATTTCAAATGTGGATAAGATAAGCAGTGACCATTTTGATAGCTCCGCTGTTAATAGATGGCCTTGTGTTCATTGGTTTAGACGATTTGTTTTATACTATGGAGGCAAGGTCAAAGCTTGTCCTATTGACTGGGATGGCCAAACAACCGTTGCTGAATATGAAGCAAGTTCAGTCGCTGAAATCTGGAAGAACCAAGCCTATTCATCCGCTAGGTTTGCTCATTTATTTAACGCTATTCCCTCAAATTCGATATGTAAGTCGTGTAAGGACTGGTTAGGGACGCCCTGGGATAAGGGATATGGATCCTTTGTAAAGAGAATTACTGCCACAAGTACTCCTACGAGATGATTCTTGCTATTTGTCAGCCTAACTTTCTGCCATGGCTTGGGTACATTGCCATGTTAGACATGGCAGATACTTTTGTTGTTCTTGACGATGTCCAATATGTAAGAAGAGAGTGGGTCAACAGGAACTATATCTACAACTGCTATCAAGGCAGTCGCGAACTTATATCGGTTAGTCTCTCAAAGCACAGTCAGCAGACTCCTATAAACAGAGTTGTTGTGGCCCAAAATGGATGGCAATCCTCTGTTCTAGGGAAAATTGAGAATGCCTACAAGCAAGCACCTTACTTTAATAAGTATTCTTCCCTTATACATAATTGGCTACATGCAGAATCAGCTTCATTAGCCTCCTTTAACGTAAATATACTTATGGAGCTCATGTATATTCTTGAAATTCGAACAGATATTGTTCTTCAATCCACACTGGGGATTACGGGTCGTAAGTCGCAGTTAATTATTAACATCTGCAATGAGTTAAAGCCGGATCTCTATTTAGCTAATTCGGGTTCCCGGGCCTACGGATTACACGAAGATCTTGAAAAAGCAAGTATTCCTTATCAATACCAAGACTACAAGCATCCAGCATTTACATGTAGGTCTGCTGTTGGAGAGTACAGCGAAAGCTACCTCTCTATCATTGATGCTTTAATGTATTATGATACCAGAAGCCGTCAGATTGTCAGAGGCCAGGTATAATGCTTCATTCAAAGGCTGTCATTCAGTGTAGGATGTCTAGCACAAGACTCCCGGCTAAAGCCCTTAGAGTTGTTTCCGGATTATCTATATTAGAGTCAGTGATTCACCGAGTTCTTCAGAGCGATGTCGAACTCGTTGTACTTGCTACAAGTACTGGTCCCGAAGACGATGCTCTTGTCAATGTTGCCTCTTCCTTAGGTGTAGAGGTAATTAGAGGAGATCTTGATGATGTGCTCTCGCGTTATCTTCTTGTTGAAGACATATTTCCTTCGGAGATTACTGTGCGAGTCTGCGCTGATAATCCCCTTGTTTGTCCCGAGCTTATAGATAATGCAGTCCATCAACTTTTTAAATACAACAATCCATGTGTAGTCTCTGACTTCATGAACGGCCAACTACCTTTTGGTCTCGGTGTTGAAGCATCCCATTCATCATGCATCAAACAGCTGAGGTTTCGGACAATAGATATGGAAAAGGCCTATCGCGAACACTTATATCTTTATTACACTCATCATTTGCCACAACAGATCAATGCATCTAAGATACCTGAGCATTTCTTGCTGCCAAGTGACGTTTCTTCACGCTTCAACTTTAGCGTAGACACCCAAAGTCAACTTGAATTCGTGAACCAATTCTTGTTTCAGAACGATTTAGATACCCTCACTTCTAGTCTAACTAAGATTATTGACGCCTGTTACACTTCATCTTTTCGCTTATAAGAATCTTTCGGCTGCGTTAGTTCATACGTATTCATATCTCAAATTTGTGTTTCGCATAGGCAAAGCTTGTTGTTTCTCGTTCTCGAGCAGCTGATCTAAGCAGGGAACTGCTCGGTGCTATGGTTTTAATCTATCCTCGGTATTAATGAATGCTTAACATTGGCTTGCTCGGTGACTTCTTCTCTGATCGAGCGACTGGGGAGCTCCCATTTTCCATTCTTGAGCCCTTATTATCAGTTGTTAATGTGCGCTTATACGCTCCATATCTGCCACCAAGCATAGAAGTCCAAAATAGATTACGCAAAGCAGCTCCTGACTGCCGCGTTGTTCCCTGGTCTGACCTTGCACAAAAATATTCGCGTGAAGGAACGTCGATTGACGTTTTGAATAATATCAACACATTTGAAATTTTTCACTTTATATATCAAGACTCTAGATTGCTTCACGACAACAGCGGGTCTATGCCGGAGCGTACATATAGCTTTCTGTGCTCTGTAGACTTTTGGCTTAGAATTGTTAAGGACCTGCACTTAACAGCAGTTTACTCGTTATCGGCACCTCATCTCGTACATGACTACGCTTTCTATTTGGCGTGCAAGCTGGCTCAAGTGCCTTTTCGATTTCTTAGTCCTATTAGTCTTTATCCAGATCGAAAGTCAATCTTGAGTTTAGACTCAAGCATAGTTTCTAGGGTTACTTCGGTCAATCAAGTGCCTCTTACACTCGACTCTTCAAAAATCCTGCGTGAATCTAGACCCTTTGAGTCCTATCAGTCAAACTATAAATCGGTAATGAGTAAAGTCAAATCTGACGCTAAGTCCTACTACCTAAACGGCTCTGACGTTTTATCTACATCACAATCAGATCTACAGGCCTACCTTGCAGCTGTTGTTAGAGACTTCCAGAATGCATTGGCTATCTCCAACAGAAGAATTAAGGATTTGGCTGACAAACCAATAATTCTTCAATCGCTTCACTTACAACCAGAGGCCACAACTAGTTCTTCAGGTCTAATCCCGGAACAAAGAATGGCTACACTTCAGCTTGCTGACTTGTTCCCAAATAGTTTAGTCCTTGTCAAGGAGCACCCGATTCAACTACTGTTCTTGACACGGAATAGATCACATCTCTATAGATCAAATAGTTCTTTTAGGACTCCTGGTTTTTATACGGACCTAGTGTTATCAAGGGATAATGTTGCTTTTGCATCAATTAGTACTTCTGTCAATCAGATTCTTAGTAGTTTTAATGTTCAAGCTGTCAGTACCTACTCTGGTTCACCTGCAATCAATGGCATTCTTAATCGGATTCCTGTTGTTAATTTTGGAGCTTCTTGGTTTAACTCTTTCCCCGGGTGTGTTCCTTTAAATAATCAGTCACTCGACAATATAACCGATCTTGTTGGATGTTCAAAAGAATATCTCTCAAGTCTAGAAAAAGTAGAAGTAACTCTAGGCCAATATATTGTAGAACATTCCATATACTGGCAGTTTTATGCAACTGACCGTGCCGCTGAAAGTTCTGATGAGATTCTTGATCAGAGCATCACTGCCTTTAAAGCACTGGAAGAAAGTATTCTTTACCAGTCTTAGCCAAACTAAACTTCACTCTAAACTGTATACACTCTTAGCGTAGGTCGCCAACTCGTCAGTAAATTCATCATCTGATATATCGCTCTGAAGGAATTGTCTTCTCTAGCTCTTGAGAAGTATTTTCACTACTTATAACTCTATGTCCAACCTCTTA